>Ga0210057_1001374_pt1 | contig 37144 bp, 54 predicted proteins | sample CryGeyCG2114_010_2_FD_183968 | JGI IMG/M metagenome (GOLD analysis project Ga0210057, IMG submission 183968) | Groundwater microbial communities from aquifer - Crystal Geyser CG10_big_fil_rev_8/21/14_0.10 (SPAdes) (version 2) | ecosystem: Environmental > Aquatic > Deep subsurface > Groundwater ... | reverse complement strand
CAACCTATGTTCTCTTTCCTCCATGACGGTAGCTGCGGGTCAGGTTGTAGGCATGTTTACGGGCCATGACCTCTTGCAGATCGATGCCCGCCCACTCGGCGAAGTCCAAGACCCGGATGACCAGATCCGCAAGCTCGACGGGAACCCCCTCCCACTTCCCAGGCTTGTCCTCGTTCTGATAGACCTCAGTCAACCCGTGACCGTTGCGATGTTCCTCGAACGCCTCGGAGATCTCTGTGTGGAACAGGGCGCAGAGGTCACCAAACGTGCGGGGCTTTTCCGGGTCCCACCAGCCCTTCGCCTTGGCGTAGTCGTGGATGGCCTTCTGCCACTCACGGATGGTCTGCGGGTCATCCGCCTCCGAGTTCGCCTGAGCAGCGGCCTCCCACCCAGCCCGGATGTCCATGGACAGGGCTTCCCAGGGCTGGAGGTTCTGATGGTTGACGGTCTTGCAGTACGCTTCGTAGGCGGCCTGTCCTGCTGTTCCAGTCATCGAGTTCTCCAACAGGTCCGGCAACGGGCCTCGTACTGGTCAGCCCCGACCTCGACCTGGCCCTCTTTCTTACCCTTGTGGAAGGAGAAGGAAGCCTCCTCCCCGCAGGTGACGCAGATGGCATGGAGCTTGGTCACACTCTCGGCGATGGCCATCAGGTGCGGGATGGGACCGAAGGGCTTGCCTTCGGAGTCCATGTCGAGCCCGGCGACGATGACCCGGACCCCCGCTCCTGCCCACTGCTCACAGAAGGGGATGAGGTCGGCCCCGAAGAACTGGGCCTCGTCGATGCCCAGCACCTCGACCCCACGGGCGGCCTTCTCGATCCCGGCCACGGTCTTGTAGGGTCTGGCCTCGAAGGTCTCCCCCGTGTGGCACCCGATCTTCTCCGGGTGGTAGCGGTCGTCGGCGGCGTGCTTGATGGCCAGAACGGCCTTCCGGGCGATCCTGGCCCGGCGAAGACGGCGGACCAGTTCTTCGGACTTCCCGCTGAACATCGACCCACATATCACTTCTATGCGTCCGGCCATGGGACCTCCGACCATTGATGGATGTAATCTGGATGAGGTCCAGACGTGACGATCCAAAACGGAATATCTCGTTCCATGCACCACGCCCGGACAGCATGGAACTTCTCGCTGTTGAGGTATCTTTTCAGCAGATGGGGGCCTTTGCCCTCGATGAGCCTCTGCGAACCGTCCCGGTAGGTCACCAAGAAGTCCGGCAGCGTGATCCGGGCCACCCCTCTCGTATCCCGGTAGCGGATACAGGCAGGGGACTGCCATTCCACCACTTCGGGGTCAGCATCGAACTGCTCCATCAGTCTTAGTTCGATGCTGACCGAGCGGTATGCCACCGGCGTGTTCTTGGCCTTCACAGCATCATAGTGGCCCTTGACGTGGAAGCCGGAGCCCTCGATGTTCCGCCGTGCATTCGACCTTGAGGTCGCTTCTGATCGTGCTTTGTTGGCGGGATGATCAGCATCCTGTCGATGGGTGGACATGCGCTGTCGGGTCTCCTCGGACTTAGGTATGCCCGCCCGGACAGCCGACATCTTGGCTTTGGCCTCGTCCGATACCGCCCGACCCCTCCGCTCTCGGGACATCTTGGCTTTGGCCTGTTCGGTGTGGCTTTTACCCCTAAACGAGGCCCCGGAATGAGGATGCGACTTGCCCTTGTGGGCCTCGGACATCTTGGCTCTCGTCTCGGCACTCAGCTTTACGCCGAGTTTGGCCTGACGAATCTTCTCCTTGGTTTCCTCTGACAGCTTCCGCCCCATCGAGCACCTCCACCCTCGGAGGGGTATAGGCAAACCACCGCTGAACATGCAGCCGGTGATGACCTCGATGCTCCCTCTCGGCATGGCAGCCTCCTCGTGACCCCGAGCGACCATACCCGCTACCAGGGGATCAGTGGACGTGTCGGTGCCGGGCCAGGTGAAGCGATGCAACCCTCTCGGCAGGACCCCTGGGGTCGTGGACCTGCTGTACCAGTTCCTTGCGGATGGCCCTCACCTGCTGGCCCACGTCCGCCCACTCGGAGGGCTCCGAGTCGATGACCCGTTCGAGCCAGACCCGGCCGACTTCGGCCAGGCGCTCCGAGGTCTCCGTGTACTCCCCCTTCGAGTCGAGGCTGGTGGCCTCCTCGGCCAGGGCCTCGACTGTCATGAGGTGTTTGCGGATGCAGTCGGGGCAGTGCTTGGATGCGTGCAGGAGGTGGTCCTCCAGCAGGAGCAACTGCTTGGCGATCTCACGGAAGTTGAAGAGCGGATCGGAGAGCGACATACGGGCTCCGCACGCCAGCTTGAACATCTCCGCTTTGGCCCGTCTCTGCTCGATTCGGCTCACGGAATTCTCCTCACCGCCCCACCCTGGGATGGGCGATAGGAGAGCTACCGGCTCAGGACCCCGTGGGGTTGTACTCCACGCCGTCCTTGGTCTTGACCAGCTTCTCGCCGGTGGAGGCTGACGCCCGGATAGCCTCCACCTCATCCATCTTCCGCACCCTTCGCTGGCCGTCCTCCACCTTGCGAAGGAGGGCCTGGCGGCCCACGTCGAGCCGCATGTTGCCCAGGTCCGTCATCTCCTTGGTGTCCTTGTCCTGGCGGCGACTGGTGAGCCCTGTGGCCCCCGGCTTGATGAGCCGGACGAACTCCGGCTCCATGTGCCGGATGGCGATGTCCCACTGGAGATCGAGGTGCATCCCCTCGGAGATCATGATGGGCTTGTTGTCGATCAGGGTGGGCTTGCGGTCCCGATAGATGGACATCCCGTTGCCGAGCTTCAGTTCCAGGTCGAGGTACGGAAGCGGCTGGGCGACGAGGAGACCCTTGAAGGTGATGCGGAACTTGATACCAACCCTGTGGTCCCCGACGACCATCACCGGGTTGGGGATGGTCCCCCAGCCGTGGATGACCAGTTGGAGATCTTGGGACTCCTGAAGCCGCATGAGGACTTCCTGCTCGTCCTCCGACATCGGCACGTAGAGCCCCACCGGGTTCTTGCCACCGAAGGCGTTCTGGCCCTCTCTGACCAGTTCCTTGTGACCACCGACGTTGACGTTCTTGGTGTTCTCGTCGATGAGGCCCTTGTCGTTCAGGCCCTTCTTTGCAGGTTCGCTCATCCGCACACCTTCACATGGCACGCCCTGGGGCGTCCTTGACGGACACCCGGGAAGAACATGACCGTCTGCCCCTTCAGCGGGATTTTGTGGTCGAGGATCTCGCTGGTGTGGAGGTGATAGGAGACCCCATCCTCACCGACGACAAACCCGAAACCTCGCTGGGCGTCGAACATGTCTACGAGGCCCTCAACGGCCGAGGGCTCCGAAACACGCTCGACTCGGGTTGCTCTGGGGGCACGCCCCTCGGGGGGCGGGTTGGTGCTGTCGAGCGTGACTTCCACCTCTTCACCCAAGATGGGTGGAGGTGGTGCATCAACCCAAGAACACCCCTCCGACGGACATTTCCGGCATCGCTTGATGGTCGCAGCACCCGGGTGGAACACAGCGAGGTGGAAAAACACCTGGTTGCCCGAATCATCGACACAAAACCCGAAAAGTCGGTCTGGGATGTACTTATGCACCCTCATGTGAGAGGGGGTGCTCACTAGGCTCCTCCTGTCAGCCTCCCCCCCTTCACCTCGTTGATGGCATCGATCACCGCCTGCTTGTTGGGCAGCTTGTCGGGGTTCTCGACCCCCAGCGAAACGGCGACGGTGTTGAGTTCGTCCCGCTTCATGTCCAGGCTGACCTCGGTGGTGTCGGTGTCATCTTCGGGCTGAGGGGTGGCATCGTCCCCCGGGGCCTCGTCCACGATGGGATCCGGCTCCGGCTTCGGCTCGGGCGGTGCCTCCGGCGCAGGCTCGGAGACGGTCTTCAGCGCCTCTTCGACGTTGGCGGGCTGCACGACGGCAGCGGAAGCGAGTCGTCCCCGCTCGGGGACGGCCCGCTGCTTGATCTCCCGCATACGTGAATGTGGCGGACGGTAGCTCATCTTCTTCTCCTTCAGGTCACACAGCGGCAAGTAGCCCCTTGAGGAAACCTCCGAAGACCATTCCCAGCACCTTGCCTACCTTGGCCAGGAAGTCCTTGGCGGCTGTGGTCCGGTCTGCTTCGGCGTTCTGCATGTGGGTAAGGATGTCACTGGCCACATCCAGGTCAGCCCACGAGATGTCCGGCTGCTCCCCATTCAGAAGGTCATTGATGGCATCGGTGGCCACCTGAACCCCCTGGGGTCCGAACGTCTGTACGGCGTTGGCGACGAGCCCGAGGATGGCTTTCTTCCAGGGCTCCTTGGCGTCTGCCGTGAGATCCCCCACCTCCTTGGTCAGGAGGTCCACCCCCACCTGCCCAAGGATGGGCAGCAGGGTATTGACCAGGGCTTGCAAGTCCATCAGTCCACCTCTCCGCCCTCACACAGAAGGGCTGGGTCAGGGATGACCGGAGGCTCCTTGGGGGGCCGCACGTCCAGTAGACCGGCGTTGTACAACGCCATGTCTCGGTGCCAGGGGGCTCGGTGCAGGGCCGTCAGGAGAGCCCTGGCGGCTTTCTGGCACTGAGGGTCGAGGAATCTGGTGTTCCCCTCATCGCACTTACACTGGGGGTGGGTTGCGACGAAGTGCTGGAGGTGATTGGCCTGCTGAACGGCCGCCGATGTGAACCACTGCAACTCGGCCTTCAACACCTTCGACAACCGAACGGACGTGGCCACGCATCCTCCCGTCGGGAGGGCAAGGACCACGCAAAAAAGAGCCAAGAGGGCAAGTCGCATACGGTTCTCCGGCCTCATTCTACCCGTGAGATTCAGGCTCGTTCCGGTCTGAAGTCCCTACCGGCACGTCCTTCGTGAACTCGGCACCTTTGAGCTTCAAGCTGTGCCCGTTGTTGGCGGCGATCTGAGCGAGGCGGGTGTACTTCGGAAGGAACCGGGGGCGTACCCGTCTCGCAAAAAAGGGGACCGATTGTTTCCGCACTCGCACGACCTCCAAGTTACGGCCCCTCTGTGGTTTGCGTGTATAGAGAACCCCCCACTCGTCAAGGATGCCGCAAAGCAGACCCAGGCCGCCATGCGGCTTCTGGTAGAACAGAATGTTTCCGTCGGGTCTCACTGACCCGTCAGCGTCAAGAAGCCCAGCCACCCACTCGCCCTTGTGTAGGGGTGTCTCGTCAAAAACCCAGGACTCATGGCCAACGCCACAAACCTTGAACCGCAAAAAGTCCAGAGCCAGCGTTGTGGAGAACACCCGGACCCCGTTCCGGTTCTGGTGGATCCCACCCATCAACCCAACCGATTTCAAACCCTTGAGGATCTCGGCCTGGCGGTCTTTGGGCTTGCAGGCAAAGTCCAAAGACCCCCCATGCCCCATTCTGTATCGGGCGTGTCTCCGTGAAAAAGGCCCAACAACCAACACCAATCCGGGTTGGTGAGATCCATCTTGTAGTCATACTTCCGAGAAGAACACACCTTACATTGGGTACTGTGACCTCCTCGGAGGTCACATCCCTTTACCGTGGAGAGGTTCCCGCAGGAACACCGAACAGCCCAACCGTCCTTGTCCGGGTTCCAGTGCAGGGCTGTCCAAGACCCGAAAGATCGACCCGAGATGTCGATCAGGCGGTTGCCACGAGAACCGCAGTCCCGGCAAGATTTGCCAAGACCGTTGCGTAGCCGTTGCGAGGGGACAACATCCTCACGCCCGCAGGAGCAGCGGACAAGCCAGTGGGCCTGCCGCCCGGGAATGTCCACCTTCTTCAGCACTGCTCTACTCCCGAACATTTTCCCTGTCAGGTCGAACCGTTTTGGCATCAGATGGCTCCTTGCCTCGCAACCCGGAGGCTGTTTCCTTGATGCCCATCATAGCCAAACGGGTATATTTGTCCAAATCCGATTGCTTTCCGATATAAGTCACCTCGACGAACCCAGCGATGAGCACGCAGGCCAGGATGATGCTCCCCACCATGAGGTCCACGCTGGCATTCTTCATCCCCAGGACGAGAATGAGCCCCACGATGACCTTCCAGGTGACCTCGGACACCAGGAACGCCACGAACTTCTTGCTCTGCATTGGGGGCTTGAGGTCGGGCTCGTCCATCACCTGTTCCCCCCACGACGGGTCCCGCCGTATTTCCCTGCCGTCCGTACTCCAGCCTGGTTCCAGTTCCTCTGAATGGCGTCGGAGATCACCACCGGGTCAAGTTCAACCCCATCAGCCATGCGGAGAAGGGTGTCGAGCCGCTCACGCTCGGCCTCTGGGAGGCCCGTGCGGAGACGCAGGTAGCTCGCCCTCGCCTCGGGGATCCGGTCGAAGAACGAGGCGATCTTCTCGTCGGGCAAAAGGGCCGGGTTGGACTCATCTCCCGGGATGCCCTGGAGCATGTTCTGCCCGCTGTTGTTGAACCACCACTCGGCCATTACCGCTCCCAGCGTCTACACCTGGGGTCGGCTATAGGCTGGAAACCGCTGGCTAGTCGGCGAGAAGGTCGTGGATGTCCACGTCTTCGGCGGCCTCGGTGAGGGGGCTCTTGGAGGGATTCAAGACCGTGACAGGTCCCACGGCAACCCCGGTCTTAACCATCTTCGGCCTGGACGCCTGGGCTCTGGCCTCGTCGATGGCCGCCTTCAGCCGTGTCTTGGACCTGCCGAACTGGGCCGGGTCGATGCCGAGGGATGTCGCCTCGTCCCGAAGATCCTTGATGGAGGGGAGGTCGCTGGACCACGTTCTTGGGGCCTTGGGGTCGGCCGCTGCCTTCTGGGTGTGGTAGCGGATCTCCAGATAGACCTGCCCGTCGGCCTCCACGACCAACCCCGCTTCCCCACGTCGCCCCGCCCGGCGGGCTGCCTCGGTGGCAATGACCTCGGAGAACGGGTGGTCATCCAGCACTTTCTGGGCCTCCGCCACGGTCTCCTCGAAAGCGGCCCGAAGCTCTTGGAGATCCTGAGCGACCGTCTTGTCGGGGGTGCGGGTAGAGGGCACAGACAGGAGGGTCGAGGACCACACCGGATCCAGCGGCTCCCTGTACGTGCGCTGTTTGCTCATGCCTCGGGCCTCCGTCCTCGAAACTCTCTACCCTACCCGAACGCCAAATGAGGCCCCGTCCAAAGTTTCACCAAAGGCCAAAGTTTGAGGTGGTGTTGTGTTCCTCGATACTTGACAACAACCACAGTGTCAAGGATGATGACGGCCATGAAGACCTGCTCCATTGAAGGATGCGACCGCCCTTCTCGGGCACGAGGCTGGTGCGTGTTTCATTATGGCCGTTGGCGGGCAAATGGAGACCCGCTGAAAAGTCAACTTGTGCGGAAAGCCTCCTGGGATGGGTTGTGCCGCAACTGCAAAGCACCAGGACCATTTTACTTGCACGACACCCTCTGTAGATCCTGTAGGAATCGTCAGCGGGTCGAAGCTCGAAAATACCCGGACGTAGCCCTGAAGGTGCGGAAAAGGAACCGAAGGTATGCGAAGGAGCGGCACCAGAGGCGGCGAGAGCAGGTCTTGGGGGCCTACGGCGGCTTTTGCGTCTGCTGCGGGGAGCGGGAACCGGCGTTCCTCACGGTTGATCATGTGGGCGGAAGGGGTAATGAGCATCGTCGCCAGTTGGGCGGAGGAAAAATGATTGGGTCCACCAAGTTCTACCGCTGGCTTGTGGAGAACGATTTCCCCGAAGGGTTCCAGATCCTCTGCCACAACTGCAACTTCGCCAAGTCCCACAACCCTGGAGGATGCCCCCATGCGGCTGATCGACAAGCCTGAAGTTTTTCTGGACTGCGAAACCACTGGCCTGGACCCCGTAGTGAACGAGGTCGTCGAGTTCGCCGCCGTGAAGCGGGACGCCACCGGACGGGTCACCGGGACCTTGGAGATCAAGGTCCGTGCCCTGTACCTCGACGAGCCCCCGCCGTGGGCGGCGGGTCTCCCTGGGTTCAACCGGCAGTCGTGGGCTGGTGGCATCGAGTACGCCCTCAAGGTCAACGGCCTCTCCCGAGATGACCTCGGGTCCGCAGACCGGATGCACCCGGATGAGGCGGCCCGTCAGATCGCCGACTTCATCGACAACTGCACCATCATCGGCCAGAACCCGGCCTTCGACATGGGGTTCATCGGCCAGATGGTCCTCCGGGCAGGGCTCACGCAGAAGGACAGGGACGGCAACACGGTCCCCCTCCGCCTGCCCTACCACAAGATCGACACCGTGGGGCTCGCCTATGAGCACCTCCGCCCGCTCGGGCTGGAGAAGCTCTCCCTCTCGAAGGAGGGCGGCATCTGCGAGTTCCTGGGGATCCCCATCGTCGGGGCGCACACGGCCATGGGCGATGTCGTGATGACCATGAAGGTCTACGACGCCCTGAACCGGGCTTCTTGGTTCAACCGTCTCCGCTGGAGGATGGGGAAGCCGAGGGCGGCGTAGGGCTACTCGCTCTGGACTCCGGCGACCATCTTCTCGTACTCCTTCATCCAGCCGCCGGGGCGACCTCCGAGGCGTCCGATGTAGAGGACGGTGCCCTTCCGGGGGTTGATGCTGCGGGGGAATCGATCCCGCTGCTGGGAGAAGATGGTGAAGTAGTAGCCGTTCTTCCCCTCGGACTGCTTGAGCGCCAGGCCGGTGTAGTACGCCTTGTTGCGGCTCTCACCCCGGGCCTCCCCCTTCTCCACGTAGTCGAGCACCTGCTCCACCTGGGTCTTCGTCGGGGGCTTGGCGTTCTTGTCGGAGATGTACACGATCTCGACGGCTGCCTTGCCGGTGGGGCGCTGCTCGACCACGTTGGCCGGAGTGCCCCGGTAAAGGCCGATGTCCTTGCCCGGGGTGTTGCCACCCTCGAACCGCACGAGCCTGTTGTCCTCGAACCGGACCGCCACGCCGTCCCGCTCCACCTTCTCCACCTGGCCGATCTGGAGGTGGTACTTGCGGCAGGCGTCGGAGTTCTGCTCGTTGGTGTTCTGGTTGCGGTCGGGGTAGACCGTCTCGCCGACCGCCAGAGGACCGCTCTTGCGCTTGGCCTTCCCCTCCTCGGCCGTCACGAACGGTACGCCGAGGCGGTCGAGCATCGCCTTGCACTCGTTCTCGGTGTAGGTCTTGCCCCGGGCGATGGCCCAGGCGGCGAAAGCCGCCTGGGCCATCGCCTGCTTGTCCGCCTCCGCCGTCTTGGAGGACTCGTGAACGGTCGCCTGCACCGGATGGCCCTGCTTCAGGAGCCGGGCCACCTTCGGCATGACCTGGTTGGCGAGCTTGGGATCGGTGGCTGCATCGAGCAGCTTTCCAGCCAGTGCGGCAGTCTTGTTCATGACGTGATGGCTCCGTTGGTGGGCGGTCTTGTCGGCCCTCACCCTCCTCGGGTTATAGGCTGCCTACCGAGGCCAGGCTACCTCTTGTAGTCCGTGGCGTACCACCCGGAGCCTTTCAGGTGGAAGCTCGATCTGCTGATCTGTTTCGCCGTCTCCCCACCACACGGCCCCGGTGACTCGCTGAGCCAGTCGGCCAAGGTCTTCTTGGTGGACTTCCACTTGGAGGAGTCCACCCCCTCCATATGGATGACGTTGTGCTCGTACTCCGGTCCGACATCCATCCAGGTCGGTGCAGCCGGGTACGGCGTCTTCTTCCCCGCCTCGAAGTTCTTCTTGGCCTCAGCCCAGAAATCCGCCCAGACCCCGTTCGGGTGGCTTGTACCCGGAAGCCCAGCCGGAGCCGGGCAAGGAGGATTCGGGTCGGACATCTTCTGCATGGACTCGAAAGAATGCCCGCACTTCGAGCACTTGTATTCGTAGATCGGCATCAGTCCTCAATCCCCAGCAGTCGCCGACGCTCGGCGGTCTGCTCTTCCGTCTGAACCTCGGTGTGAAGATCAACGGACGCCCCGGCCTCCTCGACGAGGAGCTTGATCGACTCGGCGATGCGAACCGTCCCGACCATCTTCCAGATGGTCGTGCCCCCGTTGTGCTCCAGCCGGGGCGTGCGGGGCATGAGAAGTTCGAGGGGCTCTCCGCCTCGGATGAGAAAGGTCCAGAGCTTGTGCTCTGTCAGAGGACTTCCTGTGCCACCTTGCGCCACTTGTCCATCCCGGTCGTGGTTTTCCATACGCCCATGAACCGTACCGAGATCGCTCGGCCATCAGGCTGGAAAGGCTCGTCTTCTTGGCTCACGGCGGAGATGGTCCCGCCGCCATCCAGGGTGGCCGTCCGCCCGGAGAAACGGTCTTCCGGCTGGAGGGCCGCCGCCAGACCCCGGCGGACCTCCATCAACTGGTCGTCGTTCGGACACACCAGGACCACCCACTTCCTGGCAGACCGGGCATGATTGATGGCCTCGATGAGGTCCAGGGCAGTGTGTTGGCTCATGAACGCCTCCTTGCCCCTCTACCTACCCGGTCAGGGGACTAAACGAGCCGCCCAACCCACGGCCCGAACATCCACCGTGTTCACGGGAATGACCTCCAAGAACAGGGGGTTGGGAAGCTCCTCCTCCATCTTGGCCCGGCGTTCGAGCGCCACTGCGATGGCTTTCCCGGCCGTGTCGATGACGTTGAAGGCAGGCTGGACCGAGCCCCGGCCGGTGAGGTTCACGTCCCACTGGTGGAAAGCCAGGGGGGCTTTCCTCACGCTGGGGTTGTACTCCCGCAAACGGACATCGATCCCTGCTGCGGTCAGGTGGTCGAAGATGATGGACCGCAAGGTCTCCATAGCCGTCCGTCGCCCCTGGGTGGTCGAGAGGAACCGCCAGGCGTGCTCCTGCTGCTGCTCCTTGGTCATCAGGCCCATCTTCTTGCCTGTTGGCCTTCGGACAGCCACCGGGGCAGGAACCTCACCCCTGCGGTACTCGGCCAGGTCGGTCTCGGCAGACCCCCACGCCATCTGGGTGAGGGCGGTCCCACCGTCCTCCACCTTGGTGAGGGCCTGGGACTCGGCGATCCGTTCGAGGGCCTCGTTCTTCCGGGTTTCCGCCTCCTTGAGGGCCTTGGCCACCCGTGCCGATGCCCTGCTCATCATCTCTCCGATGGCGACAGGGCTCTTGGCGTTCGTCTTCACCGCCAAGGCTGGAGTCGCCCCCGGGGGCAACGGGCCATGCCGAAGCTCGGGGATGTCGCCGTCAAACTGGAGCCGCTCGGCGATGGCGGCCTCGACCAGCGGGTTCATCTGTGGGAGCCCCACGCCGGTGAAGAATGCCTCGTCGCCGATCTCCTTGAGGTCGGGCGGCACCTGGGGGACCATCGGGGCTTCACGGGCGGGTTGGAACGCCGTGGCTGCCAACTCCATCATCTTGACGGAAAGCTCTGGCTTCTCTTGAACAAGCCGGAGCATCTCGGCCATGGCGTCCTGCTCGGAGATCTCGCCCCGCTTGGCCCCGTCCATGACCGCCCGAAGCTCTGGGACCTCCTTGGCCATCCGGTCGAGGAGCGTGGAGAGCCCGGAGGCGACCGGGGGCTCGAACTGCATCTCATCCGTCATCAGCGATCTCTCCTCCGGCCCCGAACTTGATGACCGCCCCTGGCTGAACTTTCCGCCGCACTTCCGTTGTGCTGGGTGGGGCTGCCCAGGGGTCTTCTGGCTCCTGGTTCGGGATGGGACTTCCGTCCAACATACCCTCTTGGGCCGGGGCGTTCCCCCTCTGGGAAGGGCGGAAGCTCGGATTCTTCTTGGAGTGCTGGGGCGCTGGGGGCCTGGGTGGCACCGGCTCAGGCTTTTTCTCTTCGAGCAAAGCCGCAGCATCCCTGGAGAATTCCTCATCGTCCGAGGGGACCTCTGGTAGTTCCGGGGCTTTCCTTCCCTGGGCCTGGGCCAGGTTGCGGACGGCCTGGTCCACGACTGAGGTGCCACCACGGGTCGCCACCTGCGGTGTCCCGTCGGTGATGTCGATTTCGGGGACCTCCCAGTCGCCCCGCCGGTCGGCCACCTCCAGCTTGAGGGCCTCTCGGGTCATGTCGGCCCACTCCCTGGCGACGATGCTGGCGTACTTGGGCTGGTGGGGGTCCGCTTGGTTGGGTCGGGTCAGCCGGTCAAACTGGGAGGCGATGCGGTTGACGAACGGGTCGCCGAAACGGGCATTCACGCACGCCTGCTGGCACTTCGAACACCAAAGCTCCTTGAACTCGGAGGGGGAAACGGCCGTGGTGAGGCTGGCTTTCCTCCTGAAGTCCTCCATGCAGTCTTGGAGGTAGTCCTGCACGGGGTTACCCCTTCTTGGTGGGCTCGGGGCTGTGTCCGGCCGCCCGAGCCTGGATGGCCTCGTTCCGGGCCGAGGCAGGCATGTTCTGCCGCCGGAACGCCGCCAGAGCCCCAGAGGATGCCATGTCGATGGCCGGAGTCCACTCCTTGCCGTCGAGCGTGACGAGCTTGGGGACCTGGTGGGGCACGATCTCCAGGCGACGGACGTGAGGGCACTGAAGGCACTTGCTCTCGTCCATCTTCAGGATCCCGCACTCCCGTTGCCAGACCTGATGGCGCTGGTACTCCGTGTCGGACATGACCTTGCGAGCACGCAGGGACTCCGGGTCCTCTGTCACGCTGGCGAACTTGGTCGGGAAGTTCCGCCAGTGGATGCAGGCGAAGGTGGTCTCCTTGCCGTCGTCGCCGGTTACCCGGATGGGTCTCATCATCGTTCTCGGCTCCTGTCCGCCTGGGGGGGGTCAACCAAGCCCCCTACAATAGGGCGCTGCCCATCGGCACAGTACCGAGATCAGAGACCATGTGCTTGGGCGAGGTGCCAAAACTGGGTCTCGTTCACCAGGATGGGTTCATCTCCTACCCAGTCCTTCCACTCGGGGAGATCGTTGAGCACCACCCCATTCCTGCTGATGAGCCGCAGCGTTTTCGTGCCCCCCTTCGAGCACATGCGGATCACGTCAGCTACCGTGAACACCAGCCTGTGATGCAGGGGCACCGAGAGCCGGTATTCGCAGACCTCCCCGGCTCGGAGCTTGGGAGGTCGAGGCCGGGCCGCTACCGCCTCCGGCGAAACCGGGGGTTCTTCTGGCTCGCTGGACTCGGACAGGGGCTCCTCTGATGGCGGAGGACCGGCCGGGGGAGGGCTGCCGGGCGGAGGGCTCTCCGTGCTGGAGGTCTTCGGGGGCGGGTCCGCCAGGGTCTTGCGCTGGAACAGAGGAGCCAGGACATCGGGAAACGTCGGGAGGGTGTCCCAGTCGAGGCCCATCGCCTCCGCCTTGTCCTTGTTTTTGACCTTTTTGTTGCCGTGAAACCGGACTTCGCCCGCCCTCATGGCGTCGAGGTTCCAAGGGACGGACCAATCGTATCCGATCTCCACGTCGGAAGTAAGAGGAACGGGCCACTTCTGTGCCAGGATGAACTGGTTCCGGCACATGATGTTCATGATGATCTCGATGGCTTCTTCGAGAATGTCCCCGTCGATCTCGAAGACCAACTCGTCGTGCATCGTGATGACCATGAGGCACTTGCTGAGCCAGCCCCGCTTCTTGACCTCCTTGTAGATCAGCGCCATCGCCAGCTTGGTGATGTCCGCCGAGGACCCCTGGATGGGGCCGTTCACGCTGTTGCGCTCGGCTTTGCTTCGGAAGCCCCCGTCGGCGTGAAGGATGTCGGGGACCGGGTACTTCCGGCCGAAGGCCGTGAGGACGTAGCCTCGCTGCCGGGCGAAGGCGTGCTGGGCTCCCCACCAGGACCGCAACACCCGGTAGGACTCGTCGAACAAACGCTTGATCCGCCAGCCTTCGTTCTTGTCGCACCCAGTTGAACGGGACACGGCGGAACCGCCCCCGCCGTAGCTCAGGGCGAAGTTGGCCCCCTTGGCCCGCTGGCGAAGCTGCTTCCACTCCGGCTTGTCCAGGGCATCGGCCCCGTAGACCGAGATGCCGGTCAGCGTGTGGATGTCCCCGATCTTGTCCGAACCGCAGTTGGGACACCGGGGCGGTGGGGGATCGGGGGTGCAGGTGCCGTCTCCCTTGCTGAACTTCCGGTCGCAGGTCGAGCAGTGGAAGAACTCCTCGAACCACTTGGGCTCCCGGCTGAGGTTGGTGACCAACCGAAGCTCGACACCGGAGAAGTCGATGGCCACGACGAACTTGCCATCCCGGCCCACCACACACTCCCGCAGCCGGGTCATGCACTCAGGCCGTTTTGGGTCGTAGGTCGCCGGGAGGCTCTGGAGGTTCATCTGGGGCCAGCCCCGGATGAAGTTCTTGTCCTTCGCAGGGGTGGAGAACCGCCCCGTGTCGATCTTGTGGGCTCGCCACTTGATGGCGGCCGTGTTGTCCGAGGGCTCGGACTCGTTGAGCATCGGGAGCAGGTAGTTCGAGAGGGCCTTGTCCACCTCTCGGAACCGCTTGACCTTGAGCATGAACGGGAAACGGTCCCCCGTCTCCTCCACGATGCGGTCGATCTCGTCCTTGGCCGTCATCACCTGGCCGGACTTCTCCGTGAACCGCAGCCCTGGGACACCCATCTCTTGGAACAGCTTTCCCAACTGCTGGGCGCTGTTCACGTCATAGACGTAGGGGAAATCTAAGATGGCCTTCCCGACGACCTTCTGGACGTTCTCGGCCGGGTCAGGGTACTTGGTCCGGTACACCGACTTGGCCCGTTCCAACTGCTCTTCCTTGAGGTTGTTCGGGTCGTCGGGGACGAAGGTGTCCTTGAGCCACTTGTAGTAGCCCGGCATCACATCACGGCCAAGGATGGACTCAGCCGCTTTGTAGACCTCCATGACCGAGTCGAACCACTCCCGCTGGCCGAGCTTGACCAGTTCGATGACCTTCTCCCGGTCGATCTTGAGGCGGTTCCGTCGCATCCAGCGGGTGGAGGCCACGCAGGACTTCTCGATGGCATAGATGCTCTTGAGGTTGTGGCCGAACTTATCCGGGTTCACCACCTGCTTGTGGAACTTCTCGTCCAGCCTCCAGGTGGAGATCCCGTCGCCGCCGCCGTACAGGAGGGTCCCCTCCCACGTCGGGTCGAGGGTCGAGAAGTCCGGCCTCCAGCCTGGCTCTTTCCGTTCCTCCTCCGACCAAAGGTCGGAAAGCTCCAACTGGCGGATGCCCAACTCCTCCATGGAGAGGGACTTGAGGCGTTTGTCCTTCCGCCGGGAGTCGAGCATGTAGACCTCGATCTCCGTGTCGTCCCAGCATGAGGCCCGGTCCCAGCACTCCTCACCGAGGGGTGCGCTGCCGTTGAAGACGAGGAACTCCTGGTCGAAGGTCCCCCCATGGAAGATGAACGTCAGCTTGCCGTCCAGGCAGGCCATTTCGAGCCGCCTGAACTCCCGCACGAACAGGGACCAGGAGACGTTGTGCTCTTTGCCGACCTTGTGCCTGATGGGGATGTAGTAGCCGGTCTTGCCGTCTGGAGAGAGGCAGGCCCCGACGATGTGATCTCGGGTCTTGCCGTCGAAGACCCGGTTGTCGAGGCCGCTGGTCTCCAGGTCGAGAGCCACCCGGGGGTGCTGGAGGCAGTGATCGATGATCTCCGTGAGGTTGGCCTCCGTGCCCAGGACGAACTTGCACTCGTCCATCCACGGAAACTTGGGCACCTTGACCGTCCGAGCGTCCTCAACGAAGTCGAGAAAATCCATCAACAAGCCTCCAGCCTGTCGTTACCTCTACCCACTCAGAAGGAGAACTCCGGCCCCTCGACGACCACCACGTACCTGCCGTCCACCCAGGCCCGGAGCACGGTTTCGACCACCCGTCCCTCCTCGAAGTTGTAGCCGGGAGGCTCGTAGCAGTGGGGCATCTTCTGGCACGGGAAACAGATGGCCCGGTCGGCCGTGATGCACGTCTTGATCAGGCGACACGTCATGTCGGCCTTGATCTGTTTCAACTGGGCGTGCGGTGGCCTCCCAAGGACCCGGAGCAGGGGGAGGTGGTTCCCGTGCAAGGCGTGGCTCATGGTCTCCCCAGGCACGATGGGGATGAGCCCACCGATCTCCAACTCCCGCAGGGGTGCAAGAATGCCCCACGGGTCGTCACCGACTGGGGTTGGACGGAGGATCTTGAACTCCTCCCCCCGGGGGGTCGTGACGCTGAAGCGCTGGATGCCTTCTTCGATCAATCGCCCCTGACCTCTTCGAGAATGCGGGTACGAATCCGCTCCAACCCTACCCGGCCCTTGGCCTCTGGCAAATGCTGCCCCTTGCCGGTGACCATGTAGACGATCCGGTCATGGGCATCCCAGAAGGCCGTCGCCCGTTCGAGGGGGAGGTCCCGCTCCTCGGTGAGGGCGTCGAGCAGCGTGTGAACCCGTTTGGCGTCGTCCTCGAAGCTCTTGTCCGGCCGCAGGAGGGCCTCGGCGACCACCTGGTCGGCTCCCTTGGGTCGCTCCACCGGGACGTAGGGGAGGGCGGGGAGGTTGTGCCGGTCCTCCAACCACTTGATGGCCTCGATGAACCCGAGGTTCATGGCCTCACGGACGGTGGAGACGGCGTCCCGGGACTTCTGACAGCCCCAGCAGTACCAAGAATGGGTCTCCGGGTAGACACGGGCCGAGGGCTTCATGTCGGAGCCGTCCCCGTGGAGCTTGCACGGGAACTGCTGCTCCCGGTCCATGTCGCCCCGGACGTGGAACCCGAACCCCTCAAGGAGGGAGAGGATGTCCACCTCGGCTTTGATGCGGTCGAGGCGGGATTGTGTCCGGGGGTCGAGGTCCACGACCTCCTTTACCCGAGGCGGTCGTCTGCTCCACCGGCCCGCAGGTTGGCGAGGTCGGCCTCGATCTTCGCCTGGTACTCGACCCACTCGGCGGTGTCCGGGTCGTTGGTCTTGGAGAAGGCCAGGTCGGCTTCGAGGTCGGCGATGAGGGCCGCCCGAAGCTCCTCGGGCGTGTGGCGCTTGGGTGGTTGGTAGGGCATCAGTCGGCACTCCCGACCACCCAGCAGTCGATGGTGGCCTCGTCATCGGTGCCCTTGTCGAAGGTGATTTTGGCCTTCATGCCGAAGCACCACCCGCTGATGCCTCCGGTGCCCGGGACCAGGCGCTCCTTTCGCCCGGTGACCCGAAGGTCCACGTAGGCGAAGGCGGCCTTCTGGGGATCGTGGATGTTGCGGATGCCGATAGCGGCCGTGGCCCACTCGGCCCCGTCCCACGCCTTGGAGGCGTCCGAGGGCGTGTAGAGGTTGGTCCAGTGCTGGGACCCGCTCGGCTTGCGCCACATGACCCGCTGGTTGCGGGGCACGAAGTCGGGATGCTCGGTCGTGTCGTTGTACTGGGCGTTCATCCTGTTCCTCCGTCTTCACCTCATCAACCGGCGACTCGCCCGGACTAAAACGCCAGGTTCACTTTTAGTCCCAGGGACCCATGGGTTGATGGGGTGAGCATGGAGGGTAGCGATGAACGCCAAGCTGGTCGCCCTGACACAGAGCAAATGGTTCCCGGTCGCTGTGACGGTCCTGATGCTCCTGATCCCGGGCGGGTCGGTGATTGCGCTGGCCATCCACGCCTGGATGCGCTCGAAAGGAGCATGACCGCCATGAGGATCACCGATGCCTTCGCCCTCCTGTGCAAGAGCACGGGCAAGTGGGGGCTCTACCTTGAGACATGCCCCCCTCAGTGGAAGGAGTGGGACTGGTTCGGGGAGGTCGAAAAAGCCACCCTCCTGCCCAGGGACGAAGCCACGATTCTGGGAATGGACGGGGAGGCCATCATCCTGTTCGACGGGGAGGCCGACTGCCGGGAGGCTTTCAACAAGATCGTGGGCGACGACGGCCCCACCGAGGCCAACCCCTACATGGGGCCGATGCGGGTCTTCGCCCTCACCTGCGACTCGGAAGGCAACCTCCGCAACGAGAACACCTGAGATGGGAGACGATGATGACCACCCCCAACTTCGACTACACGACGGCCGAAGGCCAGAAGCGGATGCAGCGCTCGGCGGACCAGCGGGTCCTCGACCTCTGCAAGGCGTTCAACGAGATCCAGAGCGGCCCGAACCCGTTGAGCCCGGACGACGTGCGCAAGCTCATCGACCGGCGACCGGACCGCTACTGGAACTTCGAGGTGTGGGCGACGCCCCAGGCGGTGGCGTGATGGACTCGGTGCAGAAGTTCGAGTCCCGCCTCGCTCGCTGGGCGCTGTTCCTTGGCGGCTTCCTGTGGATCGCCGGGGGTATCGGGCTCTCCATCCATCGGGAGGCCACGGACGGCGGCCTCATCACCCTGGTCATCGCTGGGATCTTCGCCTGCCCGTTCGGCCTGTGGGCCATCCTTCGGGCACGGAGGGGGTGATGGAATCCTCCGCCTGGCAGAACCTCGGCCAATACCACTTCGAGTTCGACCGGCACGGGTACACGGGGAGATACCGTCCTCACGGAGACATGGGGCCGGGAACCTACAACGCCTGCTATGAGTCCGGTGCCCTACAGCGACAGATAGCCGCTGCTGCCCGTGAGGAGGAAACGGAGAGGTTGTTCAAGACGTGGAAGCTGTCGTGACCGCCGCCAGGCTCGACGCCGGCGACTCGCTGCCCCTTCGCCCGCTGGTCGAAGGTGACCCCATCCAGATGGTCGATCTCGTGCTGGATGCACACGGCCCAGAGCCCCTCGGCCGTCCCCTGATGGTGTTTCCCGTCGAGCCCCATGAACGCCACCCCGATGCGAGCCGCCCGCTTCACCTGGAAGGTCTCCCCGGGGAACGAGAGGCACCCCTCCTCCATGACGATCTGCCCCTGCCGCCAGAGGATGGTCGGGTTGAAGGCAACCATTGGGCTCAGCCGCTCGGGCGTGCAGTCCACGACGATGAGCCGGACGCTGCGACCCACCTGGGGGGCAGCGAGACCGATGCCGTGGTTCAGGTACATGGTGGCGACCATCCGCTGGGCAAGCAGGATGAGGTCATCGTCGAGTTCGGTGATGGCCGGGCAGCGGGTGTAGAGCACCTGCTCGGGGGCCAAGACCAGCGGGAGGGGAGAAACGTCAGTCACAGGGAGACCTTACCGGCCTCCCTCCCGATTCACGTTGCAGTGGTCGATCTCGCTGCACGAGTTGATCTTCGAGAGGCAGGTGGGGTTCAGGGCGTGCCCGGCTGCCTGGGTCTCCACGCAGAACTTCACACAGGAGGTGCCGTCTTCGAGAGGCTTGCCCTCTTCGCAGCCGAGGGCCTCCATGCGGGAGCAGGCGGCGAGGCACATCTCGCTGTCCCCCGGGTCGATGGGCACGGGTGGGGGCTTGAGGTGCCCGCAGGAGAGGGTCACGAGGGTCACGAGGGCCATCAAGGTTCGGGTCAGCACTGGTCGTCCTCCTGGTCGCCACGGTGGGCCGTGAAGTGCTCGTTGCAGAGCGTCTGAATGTAGTCCAGGTCGGCCCGCCGCTTCCCGAAGGCCCCGCACTCCTCACGAATGGTGCAGGAACGGGCCTCGGCCTGGCGAACAATCGCCGTGACGAGGTTCTGGACGACCTCGGTAGCTCCTTCGCCGACCTTGATCCCCTGCACGGCGAGGACGCCGAGCTTCTCCTTGATGAGCCCGATGCGGATGCTCACCCCGGCCTTCTCACCGACCCAGCGAAGCTGGTGGAGCATCTCCATGAGGAGGGGGACCCACCCGTCTCCGCACTCGACCCCCCGGCCGGGGAGCATGTCCCCGAGGATGTCGGGGAACTCGGATCGGAGAAGGTGATCGAACGGTGCGCTCACAGGAAGTCCTCCCAACCGGCCAAGGCCGTCCAGAAGTTGCTGCTGACGCTGTGGGCGACCACGGCCGGGTCCATCCAGTAGAAGCCGTCGTCACCCCAGTCCGAATTGCCACACCAAACGGCCTGACCATTCCTCCGCACGTACAACAGACCGTTGGGAACAGTCACGCAGTAGACCTTGCCTTGGTAGGGCACTCTGATTGGCATATATCGAGCTTCAGGTCGTATCCGAGTTCGTTTGATCCCGACCACGTACTCAGGCTCATTGTAGCCCGGCTGATTCGTCCGGTCGGTAATGCTGATGTCGGCGGCGTACCCGGAACGAAGGGCAAGTTCCTGTACATCATCAGCCAATTGTCGAGAGGAGGTGTAGTAGACCCAAGAACCTTCGCTCGTACCATCACCAAGCATCAGACCGTCCAGCAAAATACGGCTCTGACGCCGGGACAACCGGAGGAACTCCCTTGGGATATACTTCTCTGGGGCTTTGCCGAAGACCTGGAGGGCCTCGAACAACGGCTTGCCCTGACACGTCCACACTCGACGTGCTTGACGGTTGCCCGAGGCCGGTTGAACGTGTTCAGCAAACGTGAACGGCAGCCTGGTCGTACACGCAGCAATCTTGTCTGCATCCTCTCCGACGGCCTGGCTCAGGGCAGTGACATAGTAGTTCTCGATGTAGGATTCGGTGTAGGAGCAACTCCGCTCCTCCATGACCGGATCCATATTCTCGATGAATTGCCCCGTGGTTCCACAACGCAGCACTCCCCCCTTTGTCATGTATGAGCGAGTGCGTTCACGGGTGCGAATGCCAGACCGTGATGTGGTAGACCCCTCGGACAGGAAATAACCCAGGAACTCCAACCAAAGATCTGAAGGGACCTCCATCCCTGCAACCCGGATTTTGTCCACATCGGAGACCGGGTTTTCGGCGTCCTTCTTGAAACAAACCCGTCTGGAGCCGTCGATGGCATCCGCTCGAATAATGGGCCAGTTCGGTCGATGACGCTTGTGGTGGTTGGTCACGTACATCCGGTGGTTTGGCGTCACCAACAGGTCCACTCCTTGGCTGACGAAACGATGAAGCTCTCCATCGAAGGGGTAGATGTGATGGGCGGACGCCTGCTGGTACTCCAACGTATGGTCCTGTGGGTTGAGGGTGGCGAACTCCTCGTCACCTTTGACGGAGGGCCAAGGTTTCCAGCCAACGCTTGTCAGAACCTCCGTCTGGTCATCATAGCAGCCCCAGGAGTTCTCGCCGATGAACTTGCCGTCCTTGAACCCGATGAGGACCGTGGCGTGCCGTCCGCTCCGGTCCCGGTCGAGCACCGGCTGAAGAACGTCCGACTTCCCATACCCGAACCAGGTGCCATCCACGTTGGTCCCGAACACCACCGGGTTGCCCGCCTGGAGGCACTTGACCACGGCGTCCACCCGGTCCTGGCCCGAAGACCGGATCCGGTAGAACGAGTCGATCTTGTGCAGGTACGCCTTCCGCATCGCCCTCCACGAGGGCGGGGTCGTCACCTTGTCGGTGTCCCAGGGCCAGTCCTCCTCGGGCGGGACACCGAACCGGCGGAGCACGTCGAAGGCGTGGCTGATGTAGGTCCCGCCGTCCATGTGGGTCTCCGGCGGGAACATCAACTCCCGGGCGAGGTAGTAGATGGCGAGCCTGGAGAGGTCCACATGGGCGTCGTGCCCGTGCTTCATGATCCGCTTGATCTCCAGGGCCTTGGCCACGGCGTTGCCGACGCAGCTAGAGGTGCTCCGCTGGTCATGCCGGGGGCTCGTGAACGGCCGGAGGTCCATGTCACCGGAACCCGAGGCGGCCCCCATGCGGGGCTCCAAGTCGTCCTCGAACGTCCAGTGCTTGTCGCTCTCGGGCTCGTCCCGGTAGCCGTTCAGGTTGGGAGTGCTCATCACTGCTCGTCTCCTTCGTCGGGCTGCTTGGCCTTCATGTACGTCCCGCTATAGGCATCCCATTCAACCGGGACGGGACGGTCGAGCACCTCGATCCGAAGGGCGGCGGGGAGGTGGTCTGGGAGGTCAGGCATCTCGACCCGGCCCAAAGAGGCCAGGTTCTCCATGACGGCCATGGTGACCCCGAGTTTGGGGTTCATCGTGTGAGCCCACCAACGAGGATTGAGCTTGGCGAACCTGTAGAGCTTACCCTTGTGGGTCACCCGGACGATGGACCCGTGGGGCAGATGCCGCAGGTGATGGCGTTGCAGAGTCCGCATCGGGCGGTCCCCCCGTGAAAGAGGTCCCAGCCCAGGAAGCTCAAGGTGCTCGCCTATTTAGGGGTCGTCGATAGGCTTGCCACCGACCTGTTTGAAGAACCTGGAAATTCCTCCATCATCACCGATTCGGGCACACCCCCCATGATGCGGGTAAGCCACTGTCATCCCCTGGAACTCGTAATTTGGGTCACTGGATTTGCGAAACCCGGCAGAGTGGGCTCCTGAAGCCTCCCCCTGCTCGTCGAGCATCACGCAGGGGCAGTCGGGGACGCACTCGTACACGTCCTCGACGATGTCCGGCTGCTGAAGGACCGTAGTGACCTTCTGGTCCTGCCCACGGTTCTCCTCGTCTACGATGTAGAAGCCGTAGGCCCGGTTCGCCTTGTCCCCCTCGTAGTGGCGGATGACGTGACCCTCGACCTTCCGTGTCCCGAGCTTCTTGCAGCCAGGCTTGTGTTCGAGGATGAGGTTGGCAGGCCACCGACCTGCGGGCTGCTGGAACTCCCCCTCGACCTGGCTTCCCGGCTGGTACATCCCGGCTGAAGACCCTTCTCGTTCGTCCCCCGGGAGCTTGCTCCTAGCCCCACCACGCTTGAACCGCCATTCTTCCGGGTTCGGCCTCGGAGAGGGGTTCTGGGCGTAGGCCCCCCCGTCGAGGCTCTCCGAGGTTCCGATGCGGGAGCGGTCGATGTTGAGCCCCCCGGTCCCGTACTTGAGGGCCGTCTGGGCAACGGTCCCAACGAGAGGTTTCCTGGCGACGTGGATGACCTTCATCGACTCACACGAACGTCTTGAGCCGGGTCTCCCCGTTGGGGCCAAGCTGGATCCGTCGGATGAGGCGACCCTTCTCCTCGGCTCGCTTGATGCCGTACTCCATGCCCTTCGAGATGCCGAGGTCCGTGAACACCCACGTCTCGGCCATGAGGTCCCCCAACACCTGCCCTGCCTCGATGCCGTGCTGGCGCTCCTCGGCGACCCAGTCGCACAAGACCCCAGGATGACCGGCAGCACGGGTCACACTACCCGTGCCATGAGGTCAAGCAGCCTTCCTGTGGTCCAAGATGACCTCCAGCAGGGCGGTCTTGCCGCCCCGGATCTTCGAGGCCCCGGCGATCTGGAGGACGTTGGCGGCGTACTTCCGCAGGTGGTCCAAGCTCTGTTCGGCCAGGACCCCGGGGTCCAACTGGCCGAACCCTCGCCAGGACTCCTGTGGTGGCTCCGGGTCTCGGGAGACCTGGGGTATCGGGGTTGGAAGAACTGGTGGCTCCGGTGGGGCGACGGCCTCCGGGGCGGCTGGCCGGTTCTGAAGGGGCGGACGCACGATGTTCGGGCACCCGAGGAGGCACTGCTCGGCGTTGGCGTGATACTTGGCCGAGGGGACGTGCCGCCTACATGCCCAGGTGGTGTGATTGACCCAGTACGGGCCAGACAGGTCTGCTCTCACGGCTTGTAGCCTACCAGAAAAGGTTCCCAGGCAGGCTTAAGCGCCGTGCCCCATCCGTCAAAACGCTGGGCCTCCTCGGAAGCCCCAGCGGTAACCTCGATGTCCGTAGGGGTCTGTTTGACCCCTACGGCCCCCCGGGCAATTCCACCGAAGCCCTGGTCATCTTCGACCGAGACACCACGGGTCGTACCCACCACGGGCCGCTCCCCGTCCTTGCCGAGGTGCTTGTCGATGGCCTTGGAAACATTGAGACTTTTCGGAAAACCGGAGTTCCCAGTGATGAACACCTGATCGTTCCGTCGAGCGAGAAACGCTCCGGTCGGGACACGGACGCACCACACGTCACCCTGATAGAACTCCGTTTCCGCAGCCTTCAGTTGTTTACCCTGAAGTTCTGTCGTCGGATTCATGTGGAGACCAACGACCCGTTTGTTGAAATTGATGCGTCCCTGTCTGTTCATCAGATGGGCGAGAGTCTGGAACCACACGAGGTCATCCGGGTGTTTCTGATAGAAGGCCCAGCGCCCACCGCCGCACGTCCCGTCCCCCTTGAGAGCCGCATCCACGAAAACCCGTTTCTCTGCCAATCTCATATCCCAGAGGAGTGCCCACGTCGGTCGTTTCTCCGGCATCACCCCCCGCACTCGGGTTGCAATCTCACCGGAGAAGAACCAGCAGTATTCAGTGTATGCCCTGTCCTTGTACGTCCGTTCCCTGGTGTAGCACTTGTGCCCAGGGACCAATTTGTCGAGCAACGCTTGGATCTCCTCGACGTGCTCCATGTTCACGGATGATTGATAGATGCGGACCCCGGTGCCGGACTGGTCGAAGCAGCCCTCCGTCCAAACCCAGCCAAGAAGCCGCACCCAATCCTCCCCCCCAGCCCCGGGACCATCGTGCAGGCCAGCCAGGGGAAGTTTGAGCGGGTTCCACCTGTTGATAGCCGATGCCTGCTCCACCGTCCAGTCCGGCTCGACGGTGGAGACCCGGATACCATCCTTCATCTCCCGAATCCGATGCCGTTTGTAGATACGGTGGTTCGGGGTGAGAAGCTGGTCAGTGTTATCGTTGCGGAAAACCACCATCTCCCCCTCGAAAGGGACTACAGTGACTTGTTCGACGACCTCCAGTCGAATTTCCTCCGTTGCGGGATCCCAGCAGGCGACCCGCTCCCCTTCTTCAACGAGAATTCCGAGCTTCCACCCGTGCTCGGTCAAGATTTCTGTGTCGTCGGAAAGGCAACCGAAGCACCAGGCTTCGAGCCCAATGTCCACGAACCCGGCCTCCGCCATCGCCTGGGCCATCCGGTGGAACATCCGGGTTCCGCCGAAGATCTTCACGACCCCTCCAGAAGGCAGGACCCGATGTACCTCGGTGAGCCAGACGTGACACCAGGCTTGGAACTTCTGGCGGTCGGTGATGTTGTGGATGGTGGCGTCGAAGTCGGGCTCGTCACACGAGCACGCCTCGGGACCCCCTGCCCAGGTCCTCTGCCGGAGGCCACATGCCTGGCAGGTGGGGTTCCTGCTCGACGTGAAACTCGGGGCCGGGCGACGGTCTGCACCATCGGAGAACCCGTGCTCGGACATCCCGTACTTCCACGGGGCGTCCCACTCTTTGCCCATGAACTCAAGGCCAGTCAGCCGTAGGGGGGATCTGTCACAACCCCCCCTACGGCTCCGACCTCCATCGTCTTGAGGATCTCAAGTGAGTCCCCCAGACGCAGCGTGATGGTTTGGGTTTTCATCCTATACTCCCCTCAAGTCTGGGAGGTAGTTGATGGATACATCTTTCGGCCACTGGCTCTCTGGGCTCATCGACGGTGAAGGGTGTTTCCGAGTCCACAAAGGCAAAAGAGGCGCTTATTACGCCACCCATTTTGCCCTCAAACTCAGAGATGATGACACCCCCGTCCTCCGAGAGATCTGGGGACAGACGGGTTTCGGCGTTCTCAAGCCCGACCGAACCCGCAGCGGCAACAGCAACCCGTGCATGGCCTGGGTGATTCAGTCCAAAGCCGACTGCCTCCGGTTGGTCGAGCTTCTTGATAAGTACCCTTTGCGGTCGAGGAAAGCCCGAGACTACGTTCTCTGGCGTGAGGCCGTTGAGGTTTGGGTGAGCATGAAACGAGGGAACCGCTGGCATGGTCCACGAGATTGGAGCCCGATGATCCGCCTCAAAGAGGCCATCGAGGATGCTCGCAGCTACCGACCCCCCAGCCATCACTCGTCCCCCCCGCCGAATAGGATGTAGATGGTATCTTCCGCAGAAGGCTCAAACTCCTCCGGCAGGGGCTCATGGTCGGACACGATGGTGGCGTTGGGGGCATCGTGGGCACCAAATGCGCCCTTGTTCCCCACCTGATTCCAGTGCCGGATGCGGGCGTCGGCGATCTCCAGGTACTCCTCCCCCATCTCGATGCCCACGAAGTCGTGCTTCGTCTCCAGGCAGGCGACCCCCGTCGAGCCCGAACCCATGAACGGGTCGAGGACGGGTCCGGCTGTGGTGGGCACGTCGGAGAGGAGCCGTTTCATCAACTCCTTGGGCTTGACCGTGTTGTGGCTCATCCCCACCGCCGTCTGGAACGTGGGAGACCCCTGAACGGACAAGTTCACGACCTCGCCCTCGTAGGGCACTTCCACGACGGCTTGAACGTAGCAGAGGCGGTATTCGACCCCATCGTGAATCAGCCGCACGGGGCGGGCAGGCTTCCGTCCATTCTCTACCATGTCCCGCTCGTAGAACCGAAGCTGGATATGCGGGAGGGTCTCCTTGAATTGACGACCCTGAATCTCCCCCGGCTCTGCATCGAACCAGTGCATGTTGGCCTTGTATCCAGCGGCCTCCCCCAGCAACCGAAGTTGGGAGGCGAGGTCAGGGCTCACCGTCTTCCCCTGCCGCCAAGTCCGCACACGTCCGCCGTCCCCGGCCAGCCATCCGTCAAGGATCTGCTTGCGGAGGTCTCCGGGGAACTCGAACACAGCCCGGTGAAGCCGCTTGGTCGAGGCCCCTGAACCCCCCAAGCGCACGAACTCCGCCCCCACACGAGGGTCGAAGGCCACCACCTGCACCGACGCCCCTTCAGCCTTTGGGTACACTCCGACGTTGACCCCTCGGCCACTGAAAAACGTCTCGATTCGCCCGATGAGGTCCGTCTCGTTCAGGTTGAGAGTGAACGAGGGGTACACATTCGACCCGTGGCCCGCCCTATGAGCCACGCCTTCGGCCAGCCAGAGGCCGAACAGGAACATCAACTCTGACAGGTTACTCCCCTGTGCCACGTTTTCACGGGTGATGCGAAGGTCGATGCTCTCTCCGTCCGGCTCGGGAAACACCGGGGTCATCGTATAGTCGCCTTTGCGGACCTCCTGAGCTTCCAGCCAGAGCGCCTCTCCGCCCACGATGGCGTTGCCCTTACGAGCGGGCCGCCAGATGAGGAACGGGTGGTTGTCCGACGCCAGCGTGGTGTAGTTGGTTCCCTGCACGAAGATCTCGTACAGGTGCTCGCTGGTGTAAGGGTGACGGCTGACGTGCTCGACCATGTGAAACTGGCCGTCAGCCGAATACACCATGCTGCCGACCCCAAGCTCTGAGATCGGACGGAACCCCTGTTCCGTCATCACCAGAGCATCGGGGTGCAGGCACGGGTGGAAGTTCTTGACGTGACCCGCCGTCCGACCGGCCCCGGCCCGGGGGTTGTTGAGCCCCGCAGTGTCCGCTTTCCGCTCGACCGCCTCGTGTCCGGCCTTGCCCTTGAGGTTCTCGCAGCCCGCCTCCCGCTCCTTGCGATTGGACTTGGGGACGTAGTGGGCCTTGCCCCCCTCACGAGCCCAGAGAATGGCGTCACGGATCTCAAACCCTGCGTCCTCGATGGTGCAAGCACCCGTGTGTCCGGTCGGCTCCTCATCGGGAGCCACGAGAAGGAGGTGAGCACCGGGCATGAGGACCCTCATCAACTCCTGGGCCTGTGCGGCGGTTGGCCGCCCCTCCACCAAGAGCCCTGGGATGCTGTTGTTCTTCCAGCCCCGGAGCGTCTCGTCGTCGATGCGGCTCATGTAGAGCCCCTGCATGGTCGGGGTCCCGATCATCTTGGTCAGGTAGTCGATCAGGTCTTCGGGCATCGACATCGTTGGCTGCTCCTGCACCTGTTTGAAATACCGGGCAGGTCCCCCGGCATCACCGTACCCCGGGTCACCACGGGCCTCCTCCACAGGGATGTCCCTTCCGAGCCCTCGGCCCCCGCCGTAGATGTGCGACACCTTCGAGATGTTGGCGACCTGCCCACCGCTGCTCACAGCGGGGTCTCGCTGTGCATCAACTGGAGAGCGGTACGTGCGACGGTTCCGGCCAGAGGCACCCTGGCGACGTGGATGACCTTCACCGGATCTCATCCACCAGGCCCAGGCGATGAGCCCGCTTGGCGTCGAACCAGAGGTCTTTCTTGAGCACCTGCCGCACATGACGGGCATCCATGCGGGCGTGCTCCACGTAGAAGTCCACGACCGTTTTCATGAGCAGGTCGTTGTTCTTCATCTCGTCCTTCCACTCCTCGAACTTGCCCCAGAAGGACGACGAGATCTGGTGGATGAGGATGAAGCTGTGCTGCCCGATGGTCCGCCGGGTGCCCGCCACGGACATCAGCGTGGCTGCTGATGCTGCCGCCCCCTCGATGTGAGTGTGAACCGGGACCCGTTTCCGAGTCTCCAAGATGGCGTCCATGGCGGCCATGCCCGAGAACACGTCCCCACCGTAGCTGTGGATGTGAACATGGACCGGGATGTCGGCGACCCCTAGTTCGGAAGCCATCCGCAGAGCTTCCACCTCGGCCTCGTGAAGCTGGGTCACGAACGCCTGGATCGTCTCGGGGGTCACCTCCGAGTAGAACCAGAGACGGTTTTTCCTTCGGGTCGGGTCGCTAAGGGAATCCGACCAGTCGTCCTTGTCGTGGTGGTCCTCCGAGGGTTTCTTGGCGATCCAGTGTCTCACAAGGAGGTCTCGCTGAGGTCAAGGAGTTGGTCGTTCACCTCGGCCTGGGATTGCCCGAAGTCTTCTACGACGGTGTACAGCCGACGACAGGGCCACTCTACCCGGGCCATGAAGGGGCGGAACTTCGCCTGGTCTCGGGACTTGAGGTTCTGGAAGATGACCCGGTTCTTGGCCTTGAGGTCGTCGTCGATCCAAGTCGCAGTGATGATGTCTGCGGACTTCTCTGCTTCGTTGGCGTAGCTGAGGTCGGTCTCCGAGTAGACTGGCGGCTTGCCTTCCCCCTTGTCCTTGGCGTCGTTGATGTCCTTGATCTTGAGGATCCGCTTGTAGCCCTCCCGGTTGATCTGGAACAGGGCGACGACAGCGATTCCGAGCCCCCGATGGAACCCCATGGCGATCTTCTTGAGGTCACGAATGACCTCGTTCTGACGCTCGGTCGTTGAGGAAACCCACTTGCGAGGGGCCATCAACCCAGCGTGATCCACGAAGATGGTAGCGAAGGGGGACTTGCTGTAGATCAACTCCGCCTTCGTCCGCAGGTCCACGATGGTGAAATCGTGCTTCTCGGGGTCGGCGACCTCGATGTGGATTTTGCCGTAGTGGTTCCCAGGGTCGTTGAAGTCGGGGACCACGTAGTCGAACAGGAACTCCCGCTGGTTCGGCGGGAGGGACCCATCTCGGATGAGGAGGTAATGGAGGCCCACTGTGGCCTCGGGGTCCTTCTGGATGCCCAGCCTGGTCCGCACGGCCTTGAACTTCGGGTGGGCCGTGTGCATGGCGTAGAGCATGTTCCGCACTTGCTCGTAGGGCATCTCCAGCGAGAAATAGACGGAGTCGTGCTTGTAGTAGACGGCCTGGTTGTAGGCCCAGTTGAGGGCGAAGGTGCTTTTCAGGCCGCCCGTGAAAGCGGCATGGATCCAAAGCTCACCCCTCTTCGCCCCGGAGAGAGCCTCGTCCATCTGCATGATGCCGGTGTGTTGACCGATCCCCGCCAGGGGGTCTGCTTCCACCCTCTCGTAGCGTTCCTTGAACCCCTGCCCGTCGCTGGTCACCTCCCCGGAGAGCTTGGTCCCCAGGGTCGGAGCCACGATTCCGTGGCTTTTCTCGACGACGTAGCGGGCGGCGTCGATGGGGCCGTGGAGGATGATCTCCCCCTTGCCCTGCTTGATCTTCATCCCGCTCGTCGTGATGGTCCCGGCTTCCTTGAGGATCTCGGTCCACATGTGGAGCCGCCGGTCGTTGGCCTTGTCTTCGAGCCGCTTGAGGAAGTCTCCCCGGCTCTTGGGCGGCAGGGAGACCACCATCTGGAGGCGGTCCACCACCTCGTCTTCACCTTTGCGGGTGAAGTGCTCGGTGATGGTGCCGAACTTCGGGATGTGGTTGTGGGTGTGGACGAACTCCCTGATGAACTCCCAGATGACGATGTCCTCGACCCGGTCGAACCCCAAGCCGCTGTCCTGAAGGGCCAGAAAGTTCCGCAGGAACAACTCCTGGTCGTCCCCAGGGTCGGCGATGAAGCAAGAGCGCAAGAGGTACTTCACGAGTTCCTCCAGTCCCGCTTCTTGATCTTGACGTGCCCACCCTCATCCAGAAGGTCGTCCTGGTCTTCTTCCTCGGGTGTCTCGTCGAAGCCGGTGGTGGTGTAGCGTGCTGGGATCTCCGTCCGGGGGGTGGGCTCGGCGGCCCCGGGGTCGATCTCGATGAACTCGAAGTTCTCGACCAGGTGCTCCTGGGCAACGTCGCTCCAGGCTCGGTGCTCCTGGCGGAAAGGCTTCGCCACACTGTCTACTACCCATGTGGGCAGCCCGAGATGATCTCGGTAGTACAGGGCCTCCAAGAACACCTCCGGCAACGCCTGGTTCCGGGCCGCCTTGACCCCCAGGCGGATGATGAGGAGGTCCCAGGGCTCGACCAGGTCTCCAATCCTGCTGTGGGTGTTCTGCCCCCGCTGCCGGGCGACCTCCACGTCGGCGTCGTGGACCTCGTCGGCCGAGTACAGCCAGGTGGTCATCAGGTCGGCGTCGGTGATGACCCGAAACGGCCACTGCGGCGACTGTTTCATGGCCACGCAACGGAGGTGGGCCTTGAGGTCAGGCAAAGGGCAACGGAGCCAGACGTTCCGGGTCTGTTTCCCCATGAGGGGGCTGGAAACGGCCGAAGGAGACTCGACCAGGGCCGTCCCCCAACCCCGCTTGAGGTTGTCCAACAGATCCCGCTCACGGACACACCCGCAGAACCGGGTCGCCCCCGGGAGAGCAAAACGGGGTAGCTCGCTCTCTGGGACTGGAACAACACCCCGGCCCTTGCACTTGAGGCAGCCCGGGTGCCCATCCCCCGTGGGGTAATCGCTTTCCGCCCTTGTCATCCCTCAGTCCCAGTCGTCCAGGCTGATCTCGTCCCCCGGCGGCTCTGGACGCTGCACGGCGGCAGGAGCTTCGTCCGAGGGGAGCACCTTCGAGATGTCCACCTTCTTGTTACCCGAACCTGTGCCCCCAGCGACCTCCTTGGCGTCCGCCTTGAGGGCGTCGAACAGGTCGTTCACGTCGCTGGTGGCGGAGATCACCTCATCGGACACGCTCTCGCCCTTGAGCCGCTTGCCGAGGACCGCTTCGAGCAGGCGCATCTTCTTCGTGAGGATCTCCATGATGCGGTGGTCCACGGTCTTCCGGTCCCACCGGGCGACCAGGTGGATGGCGTAGACACCGGCGTGGATGGACCCGATGCGGATCATGCGGCCGAGGATCTGAAGGTAGTCCCCCGCCGAGAAAGGTGTGTCGAAGAAAACGATGGCCTTGGCCGCCTGGAGGTTGATGGCGTCCGAGCCCGCCATCGTGATGCACACCACCTGCACTCCAGAATCGGGATTCTGGAATGCAGCCTTGGCCTCCTCCCGCTGCTGTCCGTTCTCGTCTCCGGTGATGCGGACGGCCTTTCCTTTGCCCAGGCGCTTCTCCAGCACAGGCATGAGCAGGTTCACCATCTTCTTGAACCGGGTGAAGATGATGACCTTCTCGTCGGCCAGGTCTCCGTCGGTCAGAAGCTCGATGAGGGCGTCGAGCTTCTCGCTGCCACCACTGCACTCGATAAGGGCCGGGTGGTTGACGATCTGCTGGCAGTAGGTGATGGCGGTGAGCTTGGTGACCTCTTTGGTCTTCTCGTCTCCCGTGGCCTCGCCGACGGTCAGGAGCCCGCCAAGGGCCTCCCGGTACTTGGCCGCCTGTTCGGGAGAGAGGCCGACCTCGATGGTCCGCAGGGTGAGGGACGGAAGTTCATCGGCGACGGCGTGCTTGGGCCTCCCGAGGTAGAAGGCATCGATCTTCTCTCGGAACTCCTTCACCTTGTCGGGGTAATAACCCACCACCCGGGGGATGCGGGGTCCACGGCGGAGGGCCATCATCTCGACGATGCAGAAGTAGTACATGAACTGCGTCAACGACATGGGCTTGCCCTGGTCGTTGACGAACACGTTGGGCTGGACGACCCGGTAGATGCCGTAGCCTTCGACGAGGTTGTTCTTGATGAGGGTGGCCGTGAGCGCCCAAACCCGCTTGCTCACGCTTGCCATGAACTCGACCACCTGATGTACCTGGGTCTTCGGGTTCTTGTAGGCGGTGGCCTCGTCGGTGATAAGGATGTAGCCGTCCCAGTCCTGAATGTGCTTGAAGTCCTGCACGGCTGTCCGATAGCCCATCACGAGCACAGCGGGGCTCCCGGCGTGCTGCTCGAACTGGTCTCGGATCATCCGCCGGAAGCCCGGAGATCCCTGGCAGACGTAAGGCGTGACGCCATCGGTGAACTTCTTGACCTCGGCCCCCCATTGCGGGGTCGCCGACTTCGTGGTCAGGATGATGACCTTCTGGTTGGGGTTCTGGGACCAGATGAACGTCAGGGCGGCGATGGCCTCCAGGGTCTTGCCAAGACCCGTGTCATCCCCGACGACGAACCGGGTCATGGCGACCAGGTGAAGGATCATCTGCACCTGGTAGTAGCGGACCGTGAGGGGATGCTCTTTGCCGTCGAACCCGGTGAACGTGTCCTTGAGGTACGGGTTCGGCTTGAGCTTCAGATCCGTGCGGGTACGAAGGATCTTCAGCTTCTTGTACGCCGCATCCAGTTCTGGGCTCATCGGTTTCGACATCCGGGTCCTCGCTGGTTCCCCTCCGACTACCCCTCTTGGCAGGAGTAGGAGCCCCCTACTTGAGGAAGAGCCGGACGACCCAGGCCAGGAGGTCGGTGTGCCGGAACCACCTCGGATGCCGGTTGACCGCCACCAGGAACGTGGATTCGAGGCGGGCTCTGGCGTCATCGGTGCTCGTTCCGAGCAGCTTGGCGGCCTCGCCCTTCTTGGCGTCGAGGATGGCCATGTACTTCCGCAGGAGACCGCCCCACAAAGGACCGTGAGCCCATGTGGCTGCCGCCGTGATCACGTCCTCGACGGCAGGCTCATCCCCCTCGTCAGGAAGCTGGAACCCCGAAGCGTAGTTCGGGGTGGCCTTGCTCTCCTCCATGAGGAATACGGCCCAATTGAGGCTGGATTTCTTCTTCGGGTCCAGCGGGGGCCACAACTGAGGCTGTTCCACCAGAGTCCAGAAGAGGTAGGGCAAAGGAACTCTGGCTCTCCGGGCCGCCTTCTGGATCTCGGATACCACCATCTTCCCCTGGGAGAAGGCGAAGTCCTCCAACTCTTTGCCCACAGCCTTGGCGAGCCTCTCAAGCGGGGCCAGGTCACCCCCATGCTCCCGCTTGAGCCGTTGGAGGAACCCGCTCACTTCTGCACCTCGACGACCAGGCGACCTGGTCCGGTGGCGGTCAAAAAGGCCCCAGAGTCCCCGTGCTGCTGGGCCTGCACCCCTCCGAACGCCTGGACCCGGACGTTGTAGCCGGGAACGGACAAGTGGCCCCGGAGAGGCTTCTGAGCCTGGGATTTGGGTGGAGTCAGCGATGCTACCCTGAGATGCTCGGCCACCTGGGGGAGGGTCGGGCGTTTGAGCCCGAGGGACTCGACGCCCGTTGTGGTCCTCGGGCCAATGACCCCGTCCACGGGGCCGATGTTCTTCCCGACCCGATGGAGTTGCGCCTGGACGAACCGTTCGAGGGTCTTGTCCCCCGACCAGACCCCCACGTCCGCCTGGGCTGCGGCGCAGACCGAGGGCCACGCCAGGTGCCCCCGCCCCTCGGCGAGAAGCCGGTCGTTCAAGGTCTGCCACGGCCCCAAGTAGTAGTAGATGTGGGAGGTCGGCGAAACACGGGGCCAGCGGTCGTGCGGCGTGAATCCCAAAGGGATGGCGCAAGCCCAGGCGGCGTTGAGGGCCGTCTGCTCATCCCTATCCGACCGGCTGAGTCGAAAGTGAACCTCCCTGCCCGCAGAGGCCAAGGAGAGCATGTTCCCTTTCCCCGCCCCGGGTGAGGGTCCCAGGAGGGTGAGCGCCCACTTCCCGGCCTCGTCAGCCCGCTTCCCCAGTCGCACGAGCGCATCTTGGGTGTCCGGCGTGACCGGGAACCCTCGATAGTTGACGAGCGACAGGCGGTTCAGCATCGGGCTCTCCTACTCGGCTGGGCCGATAGGAACCCTACCGTGGGGCCGAATCAGGCCCGAGGACGAACAGCCGCTTCCCGGCCCCTTGGGTCTTCCTGATGGTGTCCAGTGTCCCCCGACTCCGGCCGTCGTGGAACGCCACGACGACATCGGATTGTTCAACGATGGTCGTGTTCCGGGCAAAGCCCGCCGTTCTCCCGAGCCGGTCCCAGTCGGCCAGGTACTCCTCGACATCGAGCCCAGCTTTTCGGGCCTCGTCGGCTGCCCAGGTGTCCACGCCTCGGGCACCACCGGAGATGATGACGGTCTTGGGGTCCCGGGCTGCGAGCGTCCGAACGAAGGCCCGGACGAGCCCTTCGTTGGGGTAGCCCCGGGAGCCCACGACGGCGACCCGCACCTCACACCCCCATGAGGAGCTTCGGGTTGAATCTCGGGTTCTCCTCCCGCCGGACGTACCCGAAGGGATTGCACAGGAACCGGCAGCCCCCGATCTCGAAGTCCATGGAATCGTGCGTGTGGCCGTAGAACCAGAGCTTTGGGCGCTGGAGCACATCATCCGGCATCTGGGACAGGAAGAACCGACCGAACCCCTGCACGTCATGGAGCCACCGAGGGTGAACCCCCTGAACCGTTGGGATGTGGTGGGTCACAACAACGTCCCCCGGCTGGACCTCCCTGGTCAGGAACTCCACCGAGGCGGCATTGTGATCGTAGACCCACTGCTGGAAGTCGTAAATCAGATGGAAGTCGTTGAGACCCCTGGAGAAACGGGTATTCTGCCCATCGGGCAGGTTGGGGAACCAGAGGGTGGACCCGACGAACCGTTGACCCCCAATCTCCACGGTGTTGTTCTCCAGCCAGTGGAGGTTGGGGTGATCCTTGGTCAGGGCGTCGACCTGTTCCTCAGCCCAATCAGGGCTGGATCCATAGAGTTCATGGTTTCCCATCAGAAAAATGATGGGAATTCCTCGATATTTCGTGGCTAAAAGGTCAAACCCTCGGTGCAGGGACCCGCCTTTCACGACCCCGATATCCCCAGCCAACACGAGGACATCCACACCATCTGGGTCCAGGGAATCCACGAAAGACTTGCCCCCGTCCGGGTGGAACTCGAAATGGAGGTCACTCATCAATTGGATTCTCACGGTACTTCTCCTATAGGCCCAGGCAAATGAGTATTACGGAATCGAAGGACCATCCATGCCATACCTTACCCTCAAATGCCCCTGTGGAGCCTCTGTTCGTCGCCATGACAGCAAAGTGAAGGAGGGTAAAACCTATTATTGTAGCAGGGTTTGCATGAAGGCTGAGACGGAACGTCCTGACGGGACCTACAAGTGCTCATCCTGTGGGGAGTGGTTGTCCCGTGAGTCCTACCGCTGGTATTCGGACACCAGGTATTCTGCGGGGGAACGACGGCAACCCTATTGTATTCCATGCACCAGGGACAAAACCCGGCTGTACCATGCCGACCCCGAAAGGAAGACCGCAGCCCGCCACCGGCACGACAGATGGCGGGAACGAAACCTCACAGAGGGTGGTGATGTTGCCCTTCGCTGGTACTTCGCCCGGCAGAAAGGCGGGTACGCCAAGCGGGCTCGGACACAGGGGGTCCCGTTCGACCTTGAGCCGGACTACCTGGTCGGGTTGTTCCATCAACAGAAGGGCCTCTGCTACTACTCGGGAGTCGAAATGGACTGGGACTCCTACGGCAAAGGTCACGCTACATCCGAGTCAATGTCGGTTGACCGGCTCGACCCCCAAAAAGGCTACGTCAAAGGAAACGTGGTTCTCTGCACCTATCTGATGAACACGACCAAGGGTTCTCGAACCGAGCAGGAGTTCTACGAGATTTGCCGTCAGGTGCTCGGCAGAAGTCAGGGCCGTCAATAGAAAGCCTATGCTTGGCCGACAGGTGAGGCCCCAACGGAGCCAAGGCTTTACGGAGAAAACGACCAGCATGAGCACACGCAAACGAGCCGCTGAGGACAAGGTCGTCCAGCCCGAGCGGTTGATGGACCTCATCCCGTTCTACATCGGGTTCGACGCCTTTTTCTCCTGGCTGGAGCAGTCGGGAGCCGAACCGGATGCCCTCGCCAAGCGGGGGGAGATGCTCGCTCGCCGCTACCTGTCCACCCTGGATGAAGCGGCTGAGGTCCACCTGGCCCCCATCATCGAGCGGTCGGATGCCGCTCGGCTCAAGGCCCCGTTCCACCGCTGGCAGCGCTCTGGGAGCCCCTCCGACCGGGCTCGGAACAAGGCCAACTTCCTGAAGCTCCTGTTCGAGTGGTTCCGCTCCCACCAGGCGGTCTTCCGCACCCTGTTCTCTGGCAAGTCCCGCAAGGCGGGGATGAGCGTCATGTCGATGCTCAACGAGGACGACCCGGTGTCGGTCGTCCGGCAGGGAGCGGTCATCCCGGCAGTCTCCGGCCTCCAGGTCCCCCGCAAGTGGCTCGCTCAGGTGGCCGAGACGATGGGGGCCTCGATCTCCGGGGCCGAGACGACCATGGCCGACGTGGAGAGCCTGGCCAACCTCGCCACGACCGCCCAGCAGATCGACCTTCAGTTGGCCGGTGCTCCCCCGAACTCCGAGAAGGCTGCCGCCCTGGCGGCGGAGAAGGCAGCCGTCCTCGCCAAGATGGAGGAGAACGCCGGAGGCGACCAAGGTGCTCTCCAAGCCGCCGCCGCAGCGGCCTTCAAGCCGAACACCGGCCACCGGACCGACACGGGCCAGCGCCTCTCTCTGAACGCCGACCAGGAGGCGGCCATGGTCGCCACCGGCAAGAAGGTGGTCGCCGCCGGGGCGGGCTCGGGCAAGTGCGTCGTCGGGGATACCCTCGTCCAGACCGCAGAGGGTTTCATCTCCATTGGAGAACTGGGGCAGGGTCTCGAACCCGAACAGGATGCCCCTTTGGAGGTGGTCGTCCACGGGAAAAACAACCCGGAACTGACCAGCCACATCTACTTCGACGGGATCCGCCAGACCCGCAAGGTCGTGACCCGGCAGGGATATGAGATCGAGGGCACCGGCCCGCACAAGATTCTGACCTTCCGAGATGGATCCATCCAGTGGACGCCCCTCGTGGATCTCGCCGAGAGCGATGTCGTGTGCATCGACCGCCGCTGGGGGATGTTTGCAGAGCGCCCTTTCTGCCGAACCCCGGATGACCCGGCAGTCTTCCGAACCAACGCAACCTCGGACACGAACATCCCCCTCGACCTGACCCCCCAGGTTGCTTCCCTTCTCGGGTGGATCGTCAGTGAAGGCTATGTTCGGTTGGACCAATGGAACATCTCCCTCACGACCACAGACCCCGAACAGCGAGATATGTATGAGAAGGCAGTCGAGGGTCTTGTCACCCCCGT
>Ga0210057_1001373_pt1 | contig 37160 bp, 33 predicted proteins | sample CryGeyCG2114_010_2_FD_183968 | JGI IMG/M metagenome (GOLD analysis project Ga0210057, IMG submission 183968) | Groundwater microbial communities from aquifer - Crystal Geyser CG10_big_fil_rev_8/21/14_0.10 (SPAdes) (version 2) | ecosystem: Environmental > Aquatic > Deep subsurface > Groundwater ... | reverse complement strand
TCATATTTTAAAAACAATCTTAATATTCACAGAGGATTAAGTAAAAAGAACAGACAAAGTTTTATTTTTTGGTATAATTATTTCAAATATAATGATTAGATTACCAACCATTTTTGACCATTAAACCAATATTATGCATAGGCAGAAAAAATTATCCAACGGCTTAAATTTAATCACCGCGCCTATGGCTGGCACCAAGACGGCCGTGATTTTGGTAATGGTCGGAACCGGGTCAAAATATGAAAGCCGGCAAAACAACGGCATTTCGCATTTTTTGGAGCACATGTTTTTTAAGGGCACCAAGAAAAGGCCCAATACCCAGTTAATCGCCGGCGAATTGGACGGCGTAGGCGCCGAATATAACGCCTTTACCTCCAAAGAATACACGGGTTATTGGGTAAAAATTGACAGCGCCAAGATAAAGTTGGCCGCCGACATTGTCAGCGATATGTTGCTAAATTCCAAATTTGATCCAGCCGAGATTGAGCGGGAAAAGGGCGCGATTATTGAGGAGATAAATATGTACCACGATAATCCGATGATGTATATTGAGGATGTTTTTGAAACTTGTTTGTATGGCGATACTCCGGCCGGCTGGGATGTAATCGGCCGCAAGGACAACATTAAATTATTCAAAAGAGAAGATTTTATTAAATATTTTAAAACCCAGTATTGCCCGGAAAATACCGTAATTTGTTTGGCTGGAAATATTAATTTTAAAGCCGAAAAATTGGTAAAAGATTATTTTGTTAACTTTTCCAAAGCCGATTTTAAAGACAAGCTTGCCGTCAAAGAAAATCAAACTATCCCCCAAGTTAAGCTTCACTACAAGAAAACCAATCAAGCCAATTTGTCCTTGGGGGCGCGGACTATGCCGGCTGGGCACAAGGATGAAATTGTTTTGAAAATGATTTCTATAATTTTGGGCGGATCCATGAGCTCGCGGCTGTTCACGGAAGTGCGCGAACGTCGGGGCCTAGCTTATTACGTCCGAACTCAAGCCGAACATTATACAGACAGCGGTTATTTAACCACTCAGGCCGGAGTGCCGGTTGATAAAATAGATGAAGTTATAAAAGTAATTTTAAACGAATATAAGAAATTAACAAAAACTTTGGTTAGTAAAAAAGAGCTTGATCGGACCAAAGACCTAATCAGGGGCCGGTCTACAATTCAGCTGGAGTCGTCTGATAGTATGGCTAGCTGGTACGGCCGTCAAGCGGTTTTGCGAAAAAAGATTCACAGCCCGGAAGAATTTTTTAAGAAAATAGACAAAATCAGCGCGCAAGACATAAGAGGGGTAGCCAAGGAAATTTTTGTTAGCAAAGGCTTGAATTTGGCAGTGATCGGGCCGTTTAGGGATGAGAAGAAGTTTGGGAAGGACTTGAATTTTAGTCTAATACGTCGTTAATATAATCCGTGCAAATCAGTTAAATCCGTGTCATCTGTGTTCTATTCAATAATTGGAACACAGATTTAACGGATTAGATGGATTTACACAGATTTTTATGGAGCAAAATTTAATGGAAAATCTCAACCCCGAACAGCTTAAGGCCGTCCAGCACAAAGACGGCCCGCTTTTGATTGTGGCCGGAGCCGGCACCGGCAAAACCACGGCCATTACCCAAAGAATCGCTTATTTAATTGAGCAGGAGGCCTCCAAGCCGGAGGAAATTTTGGCTCTGACTTTTACAGAAAAAGCGGCCGGAGAAATGGAAGAGCGGGTGGACAGGTTGCTCCCCATGGGTTATCTGGATTTGTGGATCTCTACTTTTCACTCATTTGGCGAGCGGATTTTAAAAGACCACGGTCTGGATATCGGCCTGCCGGCTGATTTTAAATTGCTAAACGAATTTGAACAGTACGCTTTGATTAAGAAAAATTTGGACAAGTTTAATTTGGATTATTATCGGCCATTGGGCAACCCGACCAAGTTTATCCGAGCGCTGATAACGCATTTTTCCCGTTTGAAAGACGAGGACATTTCTTCGGAGGAATATTTAAGATACGCGGAAGGGTTGAGAGAGAATATGGACAATATGTTGAGCGGGAAAAAAGTTAAAAGTAAAAAATTTCAACCCAAGGCTGATTCGCCCCGGGAGAAAAAAGTAAAAAGTTTAGGAAGTTTAGATGGTGAGATTAATAAAGAAATTGCGGCGCAAGAAGTTGCGCGAATAAATGAGGTGGCCAACGCTTTTCACGTTTATAATCAATTACTTTTGGATAATTCATCTCTGGATTTTGGGGATTTGATAAATTATACCTTGAAATTATTTAGAGAGCGGCCGGTGGTGTTGGAAAGATACCGACAAAGGTTTAAATATATTTTATTGGATGAATTTCAGGACACCAACTGGGCCCAATACGAGTTGATCAAATTACTTGCTAGCCCAAAAAATAATTTGGTGGTGGTGGGAGATGATGACCAGTCAATTTATAAATTCCGGGGCGCGTCAGTATCCAACATTTTGCAGTTCCAAAAGGATTTTCCCAAGGCCGAACAGATTTTCTTGGTAAAAAATTACCGCAATAAGCAGAATATTTTGGATTTAAGCTATGATTTTATTAAGCAGAATGATCCGAATCGGCTGGAGTATCATTTGAACACAAAAATACAAAAACACAAAAATACAAAAACACAATTAAGTAAAAAACTTGAAGCCCAAAGAAAGGGCAAGGGAATAATTGAAGTTATTCAAGGCGAGGATTTGCAAGACGAGGTCAGGCGGGTGGTAGAAAAAATTGCAGATTTAAAAATCAAGGATAAGAAATCAAGTTGGAACGACTTTGCTATTTTAGTCCGAGCTAATGAAAGCGCTAAGGAGTTTTGCGATGCCTTAGAAATTGCCGGTCTGCCTTACCAGTTTTTGTCTTCGCGCGGGCTTTATGCCAAGCCGGTGATTATGGACGTGATTTCTTATTTAAAGCTTTTGGACGACTATCACGAGAGTCCGGCGGTTTACAGGATTCTCAATTTGCCGGTATTTAATTTTACCTACCAGGAATTGGTTAATTTTAATTATGCCGCCCAGAAAAAGGCCTGGTCGCTCTATACGGTTTTAAAAGATACTCGCGGTAAATTCGGTAAAGAGGTTCAAGTAAAAATTGATGGAGTTCTAAATTTAATTTCTAAGCATACCGCTTTAGCGCGGGAAAAAAATGTCAGAGAGGTTATTTTGGCTTTTTTAAATGATAGCGGATATTTAAAATATTTAACCTCTTTAGACGAGCAAAAGAGCCGAGAAGTAATCGGATATTTAAAGCATTTTATTAAAAGAGTTCAGGTTTTTGAAGCCGGTTCTGATGACAAAAGCGCCAAGGCGTTTTTAGCCGAATTGCAGATGGAGATTGATGCCGGTGAGCAAGGGTCGCTCCCCTTTGACCCTGAGTCCGGGCCGGAAGCGATCAGGGTAATGACCGCTCATGGAGCTAAGGGCCTGGAATTTAAATATGTTTTTATTCCCAATTTGGTGGACAAGCGCTTTCCGACGATCCAGCGCCGGGATCCGATTGAAATTCCGGATGAATTGGTTAAAGAAATACTGCCAGAAGGAGACATTCACTTGGAAGAAGAAAGGCGGCTGTTTTATGTGGCGATGACCAGGTCCCGGTCTGATATTTATTTTTCCTGGGCGCCGGATTATGGAGGAGTTAGAAAGAAAAAGCCGTCTAGGTTTTTAGCCGAACTTAAATTAACCAAAAAAGACCCGCTTCGCCAAAGCGATAGCGAGGCGAGTGAAAATAAAAAAAGAGTTAAAGACGAGGCGTTGGCAAAAGTTCCCGTAAGGCCGATTATTAAAAAAGATCCAGTTTCAACAGATTACAAGTTGCCGTTTTATTTATCCTATAGCCAGTTGTCGGCTTTTTCAAGCTGTCCCTATAAATACCGCTTTTCTTATATATTAAAAGTTCCAACCCGGGGAAAGTATGTTTTTTCCTTTGGCCAGACTATGCATTTAACTTTACAGAAATTATTTGAGTTGCTTAATGAAAAAAAGGGCTTGGGACAGGGCGATCTGTTTGATGAAAATATTAAAAAAGCTTCAAGCGTACAAAAAAATACCAAGGTTAGTTTTGACGAAATAATAAAAATTTATGAAGGAGCCTGGATTGATAGCTGGTATGACACCGAGGCGCAAAAAGAAAAATATAAAAAGCAAGGCAAAGATATTTTAAGGGAGTTTTATAATAAGCATAAAAATAATTGGCCGGAAACAATCTTGCTTGAAAAAAAATTCAATATAAAAATTAAAGCCGACGATGAATATTATACTGTCCGAGGAGCAATTGACAGAGTTGATAAAGCAAATGATAAAGTTAAAATAGTAGATTATAAAACCGGCCAGCCGAAAAAGAAATTAACCGCTGAAGATAAAGAGCAATTATTAATTTATCAGCTGGCAATCCAGGATTTATTCAAATATGAGGTGGATTGTTTGTCGTTTTATTATTTGGATAATAATTCCGAAGTTGAATTTTTAGGGGCAGAAGAGGAGTTAGAAAAATTAAAGGATAAAATTATAAAGACAATCAGCGAAATAAAAAAAGGTGAATTCTTGCCAAAGCCAGGTCCGCTTTGCGCTTTTTGCGATTTTAAAGAGATATGTGAGTTTAGGAAGATATAGCTCTACGAATTACGAATTTATTACGAATATACGAATTTTTTTTAATTTATTTTGTTTGCCAAAAACATTCCAAATAGCTACAATATAATTATGAAAGACAAAGACAAATCCGCCTTCGCCAAGGCTTCGGCGGACAAGGACCGTGTAATTTCAGCTAAAGAAACCAACGGCGACAAGGCGTTTGATTTGACATTGAGGCCCAAGGTTTTGGATGAGTATGTCGGCCAAGACAAGGTTAAGGAAAATTTGCAGATTACCATGGCGGCGGCCAAAAAACGGGGCGAGCCGATTGAGCATATTTTGCTTTACGGGGCGCCGGGATTGGGCAAAACCACCCTGGCCCATGTGATTGCCAACGAGCTGGGCACAAATATCCGGGTGACATCCGGACCGGCCATAGAAAAGTCAGGCGACTTGGCCGCAATTTTGACCAATCTAAATGACGGCGACATTTTATTTATTGATGAGATTCATCGCTTAAATAAAACCATTGAAGAGATTCTTTATCCGGCCATGGAGGATTATGCCCTGGATATTATTATTGGCAAAGGCCCTTCGGCCAGAACTTTGCGCCTGGATTTGCCCAAGCTGACAATCATCGGCGCTACTACCATGATGAGCTTGTTGTCGGCGCCCTTGCGGGACCGGTTTGGCATCACTCACCATTTGAATTTTTATGAGCATGAAGATATAGAAAGGATACTTAGGCGGAGCGCCGGCATTTTGAATACCGAATTGGACGTTGATTCAGCCCGGGAAATCGCCAGCCGTTCTAGGCGTACGCCCCGAGTGGCTAATCGGCTTTTAAAAAGAGTTAGAGACTATTCGCAAGTAAAAGGCGTAGGCGAAATTAATGCTCAAATTTGCCAAAACGCTTTTGGCATGTTGGACGTGGATGAGCTGGGCCTGGACTGGATTGACCGGAAAATATTAGAAGTTATAATTGATAAATTCAACGGCGGTCCGGTGGGTTTAAATACGATTGCCGCTGCCACCGGCGAAGACATGGCTACGATTGAGGAAGTTTATGAGCCGTTTTTAATGCGCTTGGGCTTTATAGACCGTTCTCCGCGCGGCCGGATAGTGACAGATATGGCTTATAAGCATCTGGGCAAAAAGAAGCCGGGACAGGAGAGTTTAAATGTCTAAATTAGGTGAATTAGAAATTTTTATATGGTTTTTCCTCTCTACATTTTTTTAATAATATATTTTATATTTTTGGCTTTGTGGTTTATTTTTTGCCTGGTGGCGATTTATCACATGTTTAAGTTTGGGTTTAAGAATCTGCCCACTTTTTTAGTTACCTTTATTTTTATTGTCGGGGCTTTTTTTCTGCTCTGGGCATCGTATGAATATATCAGCCAGATTGATTGGACTATAAATGTTTCAATACTGGAAGGAATGCTTAGCTCTAATCCGTTTAATTAAATTGTTTTTAAATTTTTATGCTGTCTATCTACCGACTGCCAAATAAATTACCAGGAGAAAGCGTTATCAAGGTTTTGCGGCGCGACCTTTTTATTTTATTAAAAAAGGTTTTGTTTTTAATCCTTTTAATAATTCTGCCTTTCTTTTTTTTCTATCTGATGATTACAATCCAACCCTCTCTTATGAGTGGAGAAATTTCTTACCCTTTAATTGTTTTAGCCACCAGCGCTTATTATCTTTTTGTCTGGCTGTTCGGATTTTTTTCTTTTATAGATTATTATTTGGATGTCTGGATAATTACCAATGAAAGGATAATAGACGTAGAGCAGAAGGGATTTTTTTCCCGGACAATTTCCGAGCAAAGATTATTCCGGGTCCAAGATGTTACTTCCGAGGTTAATGGTTTTTTTGCCACGGTTTTAAAATACGGCAATGTCCATGTTCAGACTGCCGGCGCCAAGCAGAGATTTCTGTTCAGGGAAATTCCCGGTCCGGAAGAGGTGCGCAATACGATTATTAAGTTGGTGGAGAAAAATAAAAAGAAGCACCGGGTACAATAATAGTCAATTAACTTATAACCTATAACTAATAACTCGTGTTTGGCGAGATTTTCTTCAGTTATAAGTTATGGGTTATAAGTTATAGCAGATATGAAGCTTAGCGATTTTGATTACAATCTTCCAAAAAATTTAATCGCTCAAGAGCCGATTAGGCCGCGAGACCATTCGCGGCTTCTTTTATTAAACAAAAGAACCGGCCAAATAGAACATAAACATTTTTATAACATAGTTGATTATTTAGAAAAAGGCGATGTTTTGGTTTTGAATAATTCTCGAGTGTTTCCGGCCAGGCTTATTGGCAAGAAAAAAGAAACTAGCGGGAAGACCGAGATTTTTTTGCTTAAAAAAATTAAAGGCGATTTATGGGAGTGCTTGGTTGGGGGCAGGCGGAAAAAAGAGGGGCTTGAGATTGAATTTTTCGGTAGTGACAGGTTGAGACCTGTCATGAAAGGCAAATTAATAAAAAATAATAATGACGGAACCTGGCAAGTTAAGTTTAATAAAAAAGGCAATGAATTAATGCGGGTTGTAGAAAAAATTGGTCAGGTGCCTTTGCCGCTTTACATAAAAAGGAACTTAATTCCCAGCGAGGAACTAAGTTCCTATAAGGACAAAGATAGCTATCAAACAATTTATGCTAATCCGCGGAAAATCGGCTCGGTGGCCGCGCCCACAGCCGGATTTCATTTTACGACCGCCCTGATTAAAAAGTTAAAAAAAATTGGCGTGCAGTTTGAATATGTTACTCTGCATGTCGGCCTGGGCACTTTTGCGCCGGTCAAAGTTGATGATATTAAAAAACATAAAATGCACGCCGAGTATGCGGAGATTGAAAAAAAAGTTGCTGAAAGGATTTTGAAAGCCAAGAAAGAAAAAAGAAGAATAATCGCGGTGGGGACAACCAGCGCCAGAACTCTGGAAGGGTTTTTGGCCGGAAATATAGCCAAATCCGCCAGACAAATTACCAATTACAAATTACCAATTACTTTATTTATCTACCCTAGTTTTAAATTCAAAATCATTGACGCCATGATTACTAATTTTCATCTGCCCAAATCAACACTTCTAATGTTAGTCAACGCTTTTGCTGGCAAAAAAACCATTAATAAAGCCTATAAAGAAGCTATTAAAAGAAAATATCGGTTTTATAGTTACGGAGATTCTATGTTTATTCAGTAATTATTTCTCCTTGACTACTCTCCCCTAATTAGTCTATACTAAAACCAGTAAACTAATTAACTATTTAACTAATCAACTAATACCATGTCAGTACCAAAAAAGAGAAGAACTAAAAGTTCAGTCGGCCAAAGGCGGTCGCATCATGCTTTAAAAAAGATCAGATTGAATAAATGTCCCAAGTGCGGAAAAGCAACCAGGCCGCATCGGGCTTGTTCTTTTTGTGGAACCTATAAGGAGAGAGAAGTTATTAAAATTAAAACAAAAAAGAAAAAAGAGTCTTAATCCAGTTAATTAATCCTTAAATTTTAGGGACTAAACTATTAAAAAATGTCCAATAGACACTTAGCTCGTACAATCGCCATGCAATCCCTGTTTATGTGGGATTTTAACGGCAAAAAAGAGGCAGATATTAAAGAAATAATAAAAGGCAATTTTTCCAATTTTGCCCCTAGTTTTAATGATAACGGTTTTGTGGAAAAGCTAATCAAGGGAGTAATGAAAAATTTGTCCGAGATTGACAAGCATATTATAAAATACGCAACCGAATGGCCATTGGATCAAATCACCATTACGGACAGGAATATTTTGCGCATAGGGGTTTATGAGTTGGTTTTTTCAGAAGATATTCCGCCCAAGGTAGCTATTAATGAGGCGATTGAAATTGCCAAGACTTTTGGCGGTGAATCATCGGGTAAATTTGTTAATGGAGTTTTGGGGGCGATTTACAAAGACAGGCCGGAACTGGAAAAAACAGGCGGTAGCCAATCCGGGAAAAGCCCCAAAGAAGGCCTGATGGGCGAAAGGCAGTTTTCCGTCGGCGGAGTGGTGTATCGCCGGTTTCCCGATGGCTTAAAAATCGCTTTGATTTTGGACGGCCACGGCCGATGGACTTTTTCCAAAGGCAAAATTAAGCCGGGCGAAGATTATAAAAAAGCTTTAATAAGGGAACTGGGAGAAGAGATGGGCTTGAAAGAATTAAAAATTGGGGAAAAAATAGGCGAAATTGAATTGATTGTCAGGGACCCCGACAGCAAGCCTTGTCCCAAAACCGTTTATATGTATTTAGTGGAGGCCGTTGATGACAAGCTGTCGCCGGCGCAAAACACAGGGGAATTGTCCGATGCCAAATGGTATGATTTTGACGAGGCGGAAAAAACGCTTGGTTATGACAAATCCCAGGAAGTATGGCAAAAAGCCAAAAAAATGATTTTGAAATAATAATTTAAGTAATTTGAAATTAGTAATTTGTAATTTGGTATTTTAAAGGAGATTTCCCAAATTACAAATCACCAATTACAAGTTTCCGAAATATGAAGGATTTTTCTAAGTTTGAAAAGGAGATCGGAATTAAATTCAAAAATACAGATTATTTGCGCCAGGCGGTAGTGCATCGTTCTTATATAAATGAGCATCCCGGCTTTGGTCTAGATCACAATGAACGACTGGAATTTTTAGGCGATGCGGTTTTGGAAATTATAGTTACCGAGCATCTTTTTCACAATTATCCCAACAAACCGGAGGGAGAATTGACTAATTGGCGGGCCAGTCTGGTTAATTCGGAGATGTTGGCCGATGTAGCCCAAGAGATTAATTTGGATGACTATCTTTATTTATCCAAGGGCGAGGCTAAAGATAATAATTCAAAAGCCCGCCGGTATATTTTAGCCAATGCGGTTGAGGCCATGATCGGGGCGATTTATTTGGACCAGGGCAAGAAAAAAGCGGAAAAATTTATTAAAAAATACATGATTTCCAAGCTGGAGAATATATTAGAAAACCAGCTTTACATGGATCCGAAATCAAAATTTCAGGAAAAGTCCCAAGAAATTTATGGTATTACCCCGCATTATAAAATTTTGTCCGAATCCGGTCCCGACCACGCCAAGGTTTTTCAGGTTGGGCTTTATCTGGGTGAAGAATTGGTAGCCAAGGGAGAGGGTTCGTCCAAGCAAGAAGCCCAGGTGGAAGCCGCCGGTAAGGGGATAGAGAAGAAGAAGTGGTAATTGACGATTGCGGATTATTGAATATAATAAAAAGGCCGTTGTTTTAGACAGCGGTCTTTTTTTATGGTATAATTTAAGTATAAATTTTTAAATTGCTAAATTGTTTTTTGTTGCGCCGGCAGCGCAGTAATGAAACAAGGCGGCGATATTAAATCTATGGATATAAAAAAATTATTGCAGACTGCGGTTGATCAAAAGGCCTCTGATTTGCATTTGGTGGCGGGCCTAAAGCCGATTTTGCGCATTGACGGCGAATTAAACTCCTTGGAAGAAAAGGAAATTTCGCCTAAAATTCTTGAGCAAATGATTTTATCTATATTGAGTGAAAAGCAAAAGGACAGGCTTTTGCAGAGACGTGATTTGGATTTCAGTTATTCTTTGGGCCTGGGAGCCAGATTTAGGGTAAATGTTCATTACGAAAAAGATAATCTGGGGCTGGTGGCCAGGGTAATAAACGAGAAAATGCCGACCATTGATGAAATAAATATGCCCAAGATAACTTATAATTTAGTTAATTTAAATCAGGGCTTGATTTTAGTTACCGGTCCGACTGGTTGCGGCAAATCCACTACTTTGGCGGCGATGGTAAACTACATTAATGAAAATCGCCGTTGTAATATTATTACCTTGGAAGACCCGATTGAATTTATGTTTCAATCAAAGAAAAGTATAATTATCCAGCGCCAGCTTGGCTCCGACTTAATCAGTTTTGCCAGCGGTTTGAAGCACGTTTTGCGCCAGGACCCGGATGTGGTTATGGTGGGCGAGATGCGCGACCTAGATACAATTTCGGCTACTATAACTTTAGCGGAAACCGGTCATTTGGTTCTAGCCACTCTCCACACCTATAGCGCCGCCCAGACCATAGATCGGATCATTGATATTTTTCCTCCCCATCAGCAGAATCAGGTCAGGATGCAATTGTCTATGACTTTGGTGGCTGTGATTTCACAAAGGTTATTACCCGGAATAAAAGGCGGACGGATTGCCGCCAGAGAAATAATGATCAATACTCCGGCGGTAGCGAACTTAATTCGGGAAAACAAAATTGCCCAGCTAAAGACTGTAATAGAGACCAGCTCAAAAGAGGGCATGATTAGCTTGGACAGGCACCTAAAAGATTTATACCGAGAAGGGTTGATTGAAAAAGAAATAGCCCAAAGCCAAATGGAGCATCCGGAAGCTCTTGATAAGTTTAGGATAATTTAATCCTCTGCAAATTACGCCTACCTGCCTTGCCTACCGGTAGACAGGAATATACAAATACCAGTTAAAATGTTTATATTAATATTTGTAAATTTTAGATTGGATTTGTTGATTTATGGTTAAGAAGCAGACATAGAGATTTAACTATTATTATTTAATATTCGCGAAATTTTAATAATATTTTACAGTCTTTTATAGGTATTGACATTATTTTTCAGACAATATATAATACAATATATAATTAACAGGACAAAAATAAGCTTAATTTTATGAGTAAAAAGTATCTTGTACTTAAACTAAAAAGTGGTTAAAAGACTGGCTTTTTTTGAGCGCTCTTATAACCGCTAAAAAGCGGTTTTTTGTTTGCAAGATTGGTAATATTAGCTTATAGCCCGCAACTTATAACAATAGGTAAAAATTATCAGAAAAAGTTAGAAGTTTAGGATTATAAGTTATAAAAATATTTTATAACTCGGACTTTAACAATAGAATAAGTTGAAATAAAAATAAAAAACAAGATTAGCATTTTTTGTAATTTTTAAATGTTAATCGAAAATATACGCTTTTAGTATTTGAATGTCCCGCATAGCGGGATAACTTTAAAATTAAAAGTGTGGAGAAATCACAATAAGGGTATATGGTGGATGCCTTGACATAAGAAGACGATGAAGGACGTAGCAGCCTGCGATAAGCCTCGGTTAGGTGGCAAGCAACCTTTGATCCGTGGATTTCCGAATGGGGAAACCTATCTCGTTGAAGACGGGATGTCCCTCTCCAGTTTTAAATTTATGTACCTGTAAATTGAGTGCATAAAAGTAAAACTGGGGAGGGAGGAGAACCCGGCGAATTGAAACATCTTAGTAGCCGGAGGAAAAGAAAACAATGTATACTCTTAATATAAATACGCACAGGTCACAGATACGAAGCTAAATTATTTTTTAGATTCGGCTGTGTATCTGTGATCTGTGATTTATATTAAGCGTATTCTATTCCCTGAGTAGTGGCGAGCGAAAAGGGAGAAGCCTAAACTTTGTAGACCGCGACCAGTCGCCTTCGGGTGACAGGTCTAAAGGATCTGGGTCCATATGTTTACAAAGCGTTGCAAGAGATTAGTGTTTGCTTCCTAGAAAAGCAAGGTAGAGTCAAAAATAATAACTTTCCTAGTTGAATCCCCTGGAAAGGGGAGCCAGAGAAGGTGACAGCCCTGTAAGCGAAAGGAGTTATTACTCTGCGACTGATTTTCTTAAGTACTGCGGGTTTCGTGAAGCCCCGTAGGAAGCAGGGTCGACTATGACCCAAGGCTAAATACTTCTTATGATCGATAGTGAACAAGTACCGTGAGGGAAAGGTGAAAAGCATCCCGGTTAGGGAGGTGAAATAGTACCTGAAACTATATACCTACAAGGAGTCGGAGCTGTGTCTCACTAGCGTTCGACACATGCGGACTAATACAGATTCATGCGGACCAATGCGGAAATTTTCCGCATAAGTCCGCAAAGTCAGCATAAGTCTGTGTAGTGGCGAGCGATAGCGAGACACGGTGACGGCATGCCTATTGAAGAATGAGCCAACGAGTTTGTTCTATATGGCTTACATAATCTCCGCTTGGAGAGAATGTTTAGTGAAAGCGAGGGTTAACCGCCCGTTTATACACTTTTTAAATAGAATATACAGATCGCAAATTTGTGATCTGTTCTATTTAAATTGTGTATTAGTCGTATGGACAAAACCCGAAGCCGGGTGATCTAACCATGGCCAGGTTGAAGTGACGAGAAATCGTCATGGAGGACCGAACCCACTAGCCGTGCAACACTAGGGGATGAGCTGTGGTTAGCGCAGAAATTGTAATCGAACTCGGCAATAGCTGGTTCTCCTCGAAACAACTTTAGGGTTGGCGTTAGGCGCTGACTGTCGGGGGTAGAGCACTGAATGAGAGCGGGGCCTTTTAGGTACCCCTCTTAACCAAACTCCGAATACCGGCAGGTGTAGCCTAGCAGTTAGACTATGGGGGCTAAGCTCCATTAGTCGAAAGGGAAACAGCCCAGATCGCCGTCTAAGGTCCCTAAATTTATGCTAAGTGTAAAAGGTGGTGTCGCGACTGCGACAACTAGGAGGTTGGCTTAGAAGCAGCCATCCTTTAAAGAAAGCGTAATAGCTCACTAGTCAAGTTGTCTCGCGCCGAAAATGTATCGGGGCTAAGCATAATACCGAAGATGCGGGCCGTGCTTCACTATCGTTCAGCACGCGCGGACTAATACGGATTGGGGCGGACTAAGCGGAAAATTTTTCCGCATAAGTCCGCTAAGTCAGTATGAGTCCGCGTTAGTGCCGAGCGATAGCGAGGCACGGCGGTAGAGGAGCGTTCTCGTCAGCGCTGAAGCCGCAATGCGAATTGTGGTGGAGTGGCGAGAAGTGAGAATGTTGGCATGAGTAGCAGAAAGGCGGGTGAAAACCCCGCCCACCGAAAGCCTAAGGTTTCCTGGGCAACGCAAATCGACCCAGGGTTAGTCGGTCCTAAGGCGTATCCCGTGTAGTGCGGGAGAAGTCGATGGATAAGCTGGTTAATATTCCAGCACTGCTTTTGGTTTCCAATGGGGGGACGCAATCCCAAGGTTAGAGCGTGTTTATGGTATGCACGTTGCTTGCCTCAAGATACGGCCAAGGTAAATCCGGGCCACCAGTATCAAGAGGTCGGCAGAAGACAAGGCTTTTGGCTAAGTCAATTCTATCAGAGGGATTGTCTAGAAAAACCTCTAGGGTTAAATCATTAGTATCCGTACCGTAAACCGACACAGGTAGGCGAGGCGAGAAGCCTCAGGTGTACGAGAGAACCTTCGTTAAGGAACTCGGCAAAACAGCGGCCGTAATTTCGAGATAAGGCCTCCCTCCTTCGCTTTACACTTCGTATAAAGCTACGGAGGACAAGCCCCGTAAACATTTTAGTTTACCCAAGGGGCTTGCCCCACGTAGCCCGAACGGAGTGAAGGGCGAAGGGGGGCGCAGCTAAAGAACCCAAGCGACTGTTTATCAAAAACACAGCTCCCTGCTAAGTCTAACAGACGATGTATAGGGGGTGACGCCTGGCCAGTGTCCGAACGTTAAGGGGAGGGGTGAATTTCGAGCAATCGGAAGGAAGCCTTGAACTTAAGCGCGGATGAACGCCGGCCGTAACTATAACGGTCCTAAGGTAGCGAAATTCCTTGTCGGGTAAGTTCCGACCTGCACGAATGGCGTAACGACTTGGGTACTGTCTCAACGAAGGACTCGGCGAAATTGCAAGACGAGTAAAGATGCTCGTTAATCATAGTTGGACGAAAAGACCCCGTGAAGCTTTACTATAGCTTGATATTGGGTTATGGCTATACATGTTCAGAATAGGTGGGAGTCCCGAGCAATCGGGACATCAGTGAGATACCACCCTTGTGTATTTGTAATTCTAATCCCGAGTATTCGGGAGACAGTGTCTGGTGGGTAGTTTGTCTGGGGCGGATGCCTCCTAAAAAGTAACGGAGGCGTTTACAAAGGTTGGCTATCCCGGGATGGAAATCCGGGAGATAGTGTAAAGGCACAAGCCAGCTTTACTGCGAGACTTGCTAGTCAAGCAGTCACGAAAGTGGAACTTAGTGATCCGACCGTCCAATGTAGGATGGCGGAAGCTCATCGGATAAAAGTTACTCCGGGGATAACAGGCTGGTCACGCCCAAGCGTCCACAGCGACGGCGTGGTTCGGCACCTCGATGTCGGCTCGTCGCATCCTGGGGGTGGAGAAGCTCCCAAGGGTTGGGCTGTTCGCCCATTAAAGCGGCACGCGAGCTGGGTTCAGACCGTCGTAAGACAGGTTGGTCTCCTATCCACTATGATCGTGGAAACTTGAGGAATCCCTTTCCTAGTACGAGAGGACCGGAAAGGACGAAGCTCTAGTGTGCCAGCTGTCCCACCAGGGGCATTGCTGGGTAGCTACCTTCGGTTTGGATAAGCGCTGAAAGCATCTAAGCGCGAAGCCGTTTCCAAGATTAGGTTTCATAGGTTGGCGAGAGACGATCGCCTTGATAGGCCCTAGGTGTAAGCGCGGTAACGCATTGAGCCGAGGGGTACTAAATAACCATTTGATTTCTCCACATTTTTGATTTTAACATTCTACGAATTACGAATTTACTACGAATTTACAAATATTTTATTTTGATAAGTTTGTGGTAAATCTGTAATTATAGATTTGGTGTATATATGATAATTAATACACAATTTCGCAAAGTGATTTTTTTAGTTGTTATTTTTATATTATTAATAATTTTTGCATATTTTTTATCAGGTCCAAGTATTTATTTTTATTTTATTTGCCCCATATTACTTATTGGTATTTTTCCAGCAATTATCGCGTCTGATTATAAAACAAGTAGTAAGCAAAGTATTTTTAGAATAATATTAGAATTTTTTTAATATCAATTTTTTCAATATCAATATTGTTTTTATCGTTATATTTGTTTGCTGATTTTAATATTATTGGGGCTATAAATAGCATTATAAAATAAAAACACCATCGTTCTGGTGGTTTTAGCGGCGAGGTCATACCCGATCCCATCTCGAACTCGGAAGTCAAGCTCGTTAGCGCTGATGATACTTGGGTTTTAACCCTGGGAAAGTAAGTCGCCGCCAGAACAATGGTGTTTTTTTGTTGCCAAATTAATAATGGCTGTGGATAACTATAATATTGTTTATATAAATTATGACAAAATTATATAGATATTTTAGCTAAAATTGAATAATATTTAATATTTAAAAATAAATTGTAGAAAAATATTTGACAAAATAATATCTACTGATATAATGTAATTATATGGATGTAACAATTTTAAAAAAATTAGGTCTTAGCGACAAGGAAATAAAAGTTTATTTAAAGCTCTTGGAATATGGCGCGAATTCTGTCCGCAGTTTAGTGGATTTAACCGGCCTGAATCGGGGAACGGTTTATGATGTCTTAAAGCGCTTGCAGGAGATGGGTTTGGTTAGCTATTATCACCAGGAAACCAAGCAAAAATTCGTGGCTGAACCAGCCGATAGACTATCTATTCTTTTGCTTCAAAAAGAAGAGGAGTTAAAGCGGGCTAAAAATGAAATTAACGAATTGATACCCCAATTAAAATCAATGCGGGATAAAAGTGACTTGAAGCCGGCAACAAAATTATATGAGGGCAAAAGGGGCGTAAGGATTATTTTGGAAGACGTTTTGTCCTGCCTGGAAGAGTTGGATAAAAAAGAATATTATGTTTATTCGGCCAAAAATTCAAGCGAAGATTTAAAAAAAGCTTATCCTGATTTTACCAAGGCAAGAATCAAAAAAAAGATTAAGGTTAAAGCGATTTCCTTGGCCCAAGGCGGTAAAACCAGCGGCTTAGACGAAAGGCGCTGGTTGGGTACGGATGACAAATCCGGTACTTTCATAATAATTTACGCTGATAAATGCGCTTTTATTTCCCGCGACAGCCAGGGCGTTCCGGTGGGGGTGATTATAGAAAACAAAATGATATATGAGACTCAAAAGAAAGTTTTTTTACAGCTTTGGAACTTTTTAAAATAACAATCAGTTTTATTGGTTAAAGAAAGGAGAGAGAGGATGAATATTTTGTTAAGCGCTACATCAAAAAAAGGTTTCCAGTATGAGATTAGGGAATTAACAATGGACGATCTTCAAAGTGATTCTGGTTTTTTTAAAACACTGTCCGGGCTTACCTCGGCGCCGGTTATTCCGCTTGAAAAAGCATGCGAAATATTCCAACAGTTCATTTTAGCTGGTAAAAAGGTTTATGTCGCCCGGTCTCCTGAACATGGGATTGTCAGCACAACAACTTTAATGGTTGAGCCCAAGTTTATTCATGGTGGCCAACCGGTAGGTCACATTGAAGACGTTGTTACCTTGCCTGAATGGGAGGGCCATGGCATTGCTACAAGTTTGATGAATGAAGCTATTAAAGAAGCTATTGGGCAAGGTTGCTACAAGATCATATTGGATTGCTCGGATGAAAATGTTTCATTTTATCAAAAATTGTGCTTTCAAAGGTGCGAAATTCAAATGAGGAGGGATTTAAACAAAAGCTGACTGCACGGATATTAAATAGCGGTCGGAATGGCTACCATTGACTTGGTAGCCAAATTTACAAATTAAATAATTTATCATATGGCATTAATTAATTCGATTTCAGGTATACGAGGGACAATAGGTGGAAAAACAGAAGACAATCTAAGCCCTCTTAATGTCGTGAAGTTTTCTTCGGCTTATGCCGAATTTATAAAAAACTCAGGTGAATTAGTAGTAATCGGACGTGATGCACGTAAATCTGGTAAAATAATAAGCGACTTAGTAATTGCAACTTTACTTAGTGCAGGATTAAATGTTTTGGACATAGGCCTAGCAACTACACCCACAGTTGAAATTGCCGTAATTAAAAATAAAGCTGCCGGCGGAATAATAGTTAGTGCAAGCCATAATCCAAAAAATTGGAATGCTTTAAAACTATTAAATAACAAGGGTGAATTTTTATCAAGTGCTGATGGGCTGTCTATATCTAAACTATTTAATAAAAATGATATAATATTTACGGAAATTGATAATTTGGGAAGCTTAAAGATAGATGATACCTGGACAGATGAGCATATCAATTTAATTTTAGGTTTACCCATAGTTGATCAAGAGGCAATAAAAAAAGCGAATTTAAGAGTAGTAGTAGATGGCATAAATTCTGTTGGTGGAATAGCGGTTCCAAAATTACTTGAGGCATTAGGAGTAGTGGAGATTGATAAGTTAAATTGTGAGCCGACAGGAGAATTTAACCATGACGCAGAGCCACTTGCCAAAAATTTAACCGAAATTTGCGCAATAGTTAGGGATAAAAAAGCTGACATTGGTTTTGCGGTAGATCCGGATGTAGACCGCTTGGCCGTGATAGATGAAAAAGGAGAGCTATTTTCCGAAGAGTATACTTTAGCGGTAGCTTCAGACTATATATTGCAAAACAAAAAAGGAAATACAGTATCGAATTTATCATCATCTCAAGTGTTGCGTGATGTGACCGCTGATGCTGGTGGGCAGTATTTTGCTTCCGCTGTTGGAGAGATAAATGTAGTCAATAAAATGAAAGAAGTTGATGCCGTGATTGGTGGCGAAGGAAATGGTGGGGTAATTTATCCTGACTTGCATTATGGCAGAGATGCTTTAGTCGGCATAGCTTTAATCTTAACTTATTTAGCAAAATCAGGAAAAACATATTCAGAGTTATTAAAGAGCTACCCTAAATATTATATTACTAAAAATAAAATAGAGTTAAGTTATATAGCTGATATAAATGAAATATTAAAAATTATAAAAAATAGATATAATGATAAAAAGATAATTACTATTGATGGCATTAAGATAGATTTCGGAAAAGAATGGATTCATATACGAAAATCTAATACAGAGCCAATTATTAGAATTTATACAGAAAGCGCTAGCAAAGAGAGGGCAGAATATTTATCTCGTGAAGTTATTAATGAAATAAAAAAATATATAATTTGATTCAAGAATAAAACATAGGGTTTAATTTATAATTAATATAAGAAAATAATTTATGCAAGCAGTAATTTTGGCGGCTGGACGGGGCACAAGGTTGAGACCGCTTACCTATCATGTGCCCAAACCCATGCTCCGGATTGCCGGAAAAAATTTAATAGAACATAATCTTGACAAGCTGCCGGCTGAAATTGATGAGCTTATTTTTGTGGTTAATTATTTAAAAGAACAGATTGTTAATCATTTTGGGTACGAGTTTGGAGGAAGAAAAGTAAAATATGTTTATCAAAAAGACATGCTGGGTACCGGCCATGCCCTTAAAGCCTGCCAGAAGGTTTTAGCTGACAGATTTTTAGTAATGATGGGTGACGATATTTATTCAAAAGCCGACATAGAGGAAAGTTTAAAGCATGAGCAATGTATAGTGGCCAAAGAGACGAGCGGTAAATTTGCCGGCGGCCGGATTAAGCTAAACAGCCAGGGTAATTTAGAAGACATTTTAGAGGGGGCCCACAAAAGCAAAGCCGGCGGCCTGGCCAATCTTGGCCTGTATGTTCTAACCGATAAATTTTTTGATTATAATCTGGAAAAAATTTATGGCGGCAAAGAGTACGGTTTGCCACAGACTTTAGTGAAAGTGGCCCAAGATCATCCGGTCAAGATTGTCCGGGCAACCGACTGGATTCAAATTTCTGATTTGGCTGGCCTGAAAAGAGCGGAGAAAATTTTGACTAGCAAACAGGGTTTAGTAAAATAAAAAAATTTAACTTGTTTAAATAGATAATAGCTGATATCACGGTTGATTCCCGCGAATCTACGAATCTTTTCACAAATTTACAAATTTTATTTTATGGAGTTTTAGTTAGTATTTGTAAATTAGTACTGGATTTGTAGATTCATGGGTATATAATAGTTTATTGACTAGTAAAATTTATCTTAACAAAAAATAAATAAATTTATCAAAGTGTGTAATTGCCAAATAATTTTATGCGCCAAATTGCTGATTTCCACATACATTCTAAATATTCCCGGGCTTGTTCGCCGGGATTAACTTTGGCCAATATTAATGCTACTTGCCGTGATAAGGGAGTTGATATTATCGCCACTGGAGATTTTACATTTCCGGATTGGTTTAAATCCATAAAGAGTGAGCTGGAAGAATTAAAAGGGAGCGGGCTCTATAAATTAAAAATAGCAACTGACGATAAAATTAAGTTTATACTAACAACAGAGCTGGCCTTGATTTATAAAGATAATGACAGAGCTAGAAGAATTCACTTAATGGTTCAGGCGCCGAACGTTGAAGCAGTGGAAAAACTAAATAATTATTTGGACAAGAAATATAATATCAGAAGCGATGGCCGGCCGATTCTGGGCATGAGCGCGCCGGAACTGGTTAAATTATGCCTGTCAATCCATCCGAAGTTTTTGATTTATCCGGCCCACATTTGGACGCCTTGGTTTTCGGTTTTTGGCTCCAAGTCTGGCTTTGACTCAATGGAAGAATGTTTTCATAAATATACGGACAAGGTTTATGCTTATGAGACCGGATTGTCATCCGACCCGGAAATGAACTGGCGGATTTCGGCTTTAGACAGTTTAACCTTGCTTTCCAATTCAGACGCCCATTCACTGCCTAATATCGCCAGGGAAGCCAATGTTTTTGAGCTGGGAGAGGTTAGTTATGATGAGATTTACAATGTTATAAAAAATAAATCAACCAGAAAGGAACTTAGTTCCGACCCGCTTCGCCATAGCGTTAGCGAGGCGAGAGCTTCGGAACTAAGTTCCATGAGGGAGTCTTTTTTGGATTACACGATAGAATTTTATCCGGAAGAGGGCATGTATCATTATGACGGGCACAGAGAATGCGGGGTGCGGATGGCGCCGATTGAAACCAAGAAAAATAAAAGCATCTGCCCCAAGTGTAAAAAGCCGTTAACCGTCGGCGTGGATTATAGAGTGGATGAATTAGCCGATCGGCCGGTCGGATTCAAGCCGGAGAATGCGTCCGAGTTTAAAAAATTAGTGGAGCTTGATAAAATTATTGCCGAAGCCCTAAATATAAAGTCCCGCAGCTCGCAAAAAGTGAAACAAGAATATAATAATTTAATTAAACAAGCCGGTCCAGAATTAAAAATCTTAATTGACGCAGATTTGGCGGATTTAAAAGATGTGACTTGTCCGGAAATTATAGAAGGCATCAAGAGGGTGCGCGCGGGCAACTTAATCATTGAGCCCGGCTTTGACGGCCAGTACGGGACGGTCAAAATTTTTAAAGACAGCGAAAAAGGGAACAAACAGAAAAAATTATTTTAAAAATAAAAGGAGTCCAGCTACGGGTACTCGGAACTGGACACCTTTATTTTTAGTGAAAAGATTTGCAGATTCACAGGAGAATCAAAAAACGCCCCAGTTATGGGACGTTTTTTGTTCCTCCTCCGTCAGGGAAATAAACACCTGAATACTCACCGCTCTTAACTTCGCTGTTTATTTGCCTGACGAAGGAGAGCGAGATTTTTCCATGGAAAAATAGACGAAAAGAGAACCTATTTTTTCTTTTTGCGTTTAGCAGCTTTTTTCCTTTTCGGAGCAGCCTTCTTTCTCTTTGGAGCAGCCTTTTTCTTAGCTGGTTTTCGTTTCGCTACTTTCCTCTTGGGAGCAGCTTTTTTCTTTTTGCGTTTTACGGCCATAGTTATCACCTCCCTTCTTTAGCCAATTGCTAAATTTAGAATTAATATTTTTTTAAAACCAATTCAGCAAATGAAATTATAAAATCTTTTTTATTCTCTATCTATATTATACAATTGTTTTTGATATATAACAATAGTTTTTTGACTTTTTTAGCAAATTTTTTATTGCAAATTTATTTTTTATTTTTTTTCTTAAATTTTATTTTTTACAAAGAATATTTTTTTGTTTTTCTAAAAAATTATTTTCAATTTTTCGTTTTTTAACAAGTCGTTAATTATAATTTGTTAAGATAAAAACAGAAATTTCAAATTACGAAAAAATATTTGCCAAAATTTATAAAATAGTATTTTTAAGCCGACAGTCGGACTTTGTAAGTAAATTATTTGTTTAATATTAGCTAAAATTTTTAGATTAGAATTTGAAAAACTTGACAAAGTTTTTATCCTGTGCTAAGATGTATTATTGTGTTGGAAGGTGAGACAGGTCGTTTTGAGCGGGTCAGGCACGACAAGCATGGGGATTTTCTTTCTAGGGTTTCTGGGCCTATACAAGTAAAAAATTTTCGGCTCAAAAATTTCGCCTACTAAATTTTTTATTAATGTGGGCTCAAGAACACCTAGAGAAAATTTTCTTGCCTGCCCGCTTAAGCCGATCTTTTTTATTTTTTTGTGGATAACTTTTTGGAAAAGTTGCAAAAGGTTGAAGAATTTTTCCATAATGAGAGAATCCCAGTCCTCGGGTAGAGGAAAAATTCAAACTTCGGGCTTTTAGCCTGAAAGGAGGAAATCATGGAACGAGTAACGAGTAAGTATGCAGATTGGACAAGAGGACAGGTTGAGGCGCTCATTAACATCATTGGAGAGGAGAACGCGAAAGGGTTGCTGTCAGGCAACATCTCGGCTGAATTCAAAGAGGTTATCAAAAAACTCTATAAGCACGGCCGTCGGATTCCCGAAGGCCTGCAGGCAAACGTCTGCAACGCCGACAGGGATTTCCGACTGAATCGGCCCAAGCTGGACGAGGAAGTGGACTTCGCAAATCGCATTCTGCGGTTGCATGAGTGTCTAAGTATCGACACTGAAGTCACAGCCGAAAAGCTCATGACAGAAACCAAGCGTCTGCTGGCTCTTGTCAGGGGAAACTCCCAGATCGCCAACATCGCGAACGGCGTCTGTCTGCCGGTAGTTCTGCCTAAGCTCGTCACCGACGATCTCGGCGCAGAGCTGGAACTGTATCTGGACGGTGTCAGCAACAGCTACGTCAAGACTTTCGGTTATCGGAAATTCTACAATCTCCGCAAAGGCACCCTGGCGAATGAAGTCAGCGTTGTTGACGGAAGCCGGCATGACCAGCTAATCGCTCGGATGAAAGAATGCCCGGTTATCGGACTTCATTTCCCGAACCCTCTGCAGGGATTTTCCATTCACGCTGACAGAGAGCAGATGTCGACACTGCCGCCTGTCCGCCGAAGCCAGAATGGCGAAGGTGGAGAAGGATTTATCCTTTCTGGCATAGATACTTCCATTGCTATGGTGATGTATCCCGACATCCTGGCTCGCGACTGGAATACGCCCGGTCTGTATATGGCCGCTCTTCAGTGGCAGTCCGCCGACTATTCGCTCGGCTTCAGGGCGGGCGGCGACAAGCTCGACTTCGGTAGCACGGACGGCCTGGCCGATGCCAGCGGCTGCTATTCTGGCGGTCTCTTGTTCCTCGGGTAGTGCCGGAATTTGGTCTTTGGCTTCTTGGCTCTTGGATCAGTCCGCCAGTTGGCGGATTGGTTCTCGGCCGAATTTTTCAAAACACGAGGTGTGACAAATGTTGCGCCTCGTTTTTCTTTTTCAAATATGATAAAATAAAAGTGGGAGTAGGCTAATGCAACCGGCCCAGCCCCAGTTTTAATTTTAAATCTATGTATGTTGTTTATCTAATCCAAAACTCCGATGATAAATCTATTTATATCGGAAAGACAAATAATTTAATCAAAAGATTAGAACAACATAATACTAACAAAAATAATTCAACGAAAAGAATACAGGGTAAATGGATATTGATTTATGCCGAAGTGTATAAAGATAAAAAAGACGCTGACATTAGAGAGAAAAGATTAAAAGCACATGGTAGCGGTAAACACGAATTATATAAAAGATTAGGCAATAGCTTATTGAAAAAATCAAAACTGGGGCTGGGTAGTGGTTCGCCGAAACCCTAAATTTCTGTTAACGCGTCAGAGTCTTGCGGTTCAAACAGGATCGCAAGAGAGCGCGCGAGAATTTAGGCACTACTTGTCTTTTTCTCTGGTTCAACTATAAGGAGCCGAATAAAATACAGGGGAAATATTACTTTTTAAGCTATTTCCCCGGTGGATATAGACGGAAAAAGACAAAATTCTGGCAGTCCGCCGACTATTCGCTCAACTTCAAGGCTAACGACGACAAGCTCGACTTCGATAACACGGACAACCTGGCCAATGCCAACGACAACTATTCTGGCGGTCTCTTGTTCCTCGGGTTGTGCCTAAATCAATAAGGACCTCGTTTAAAGAGGTCTTTATTCGTTATTTAATTAAGCGATCTCTGCCAGCCTCCCAGCATTTTGCCGATTTCCTGTATTCTTTTTTGCAGTTCAAAATACTTTTTATCGTCAATGATATCCAAATCTTTTAATAGGCGGATGAATAGTTTTAGAGTATCAAACTTGGTGTTAGCTTTTTTAATTAATTCCAGCTTTTCCTCTCTGTAAGCGCAACTGGCTTCCAGTAATAGTTCGAGCGTGGTGATAATATACATCTCGCATTTGGCGCCCAATGTATGTTTATCTTTTTTGGGAAACAAAACGGAGTAGCTGTAAAATATCTTATACAGCTCGTATAAGTTTTTAATTATCGGGATGTCTGTATTTTTATGATTCATAATATTTATGATAATTTAATTAGTTTGGAAAATATTTTAAATTGTTGGAACGAATTCAAGAAAGGCAAGTCCAAGAAATATGATGTAATGGAATTTGAGCGGTATTTGGAGGATAATATTTTCAAACTCCATTCTGAATTAGTCGGTTTAACTTATAGGCACGATCCTTATGTTAAGTTTGATATTTACGACCCCAAACACAGAATAATCCATAAAGCCGAGGTTAAAGACAGATTGGTTCACCATATTGTTTTTAAAGAATTGTATAAAATATTCAACCCGACCTTTATTTATCATTCTTACTCATCCAGAGATAACAAAGGCACTCATCTGGCGGTTAAGAATTTATCTGACACTTTGCGAAAAGTGAGCAGTAATTACATCCAGCCGGTTTATGTCTTGAAATGCGACATTAAAAAATTCTTTCACAGCGTTTCTCACCAAAAACTTTTTGCCATAATAAAAAACAGGGTCAAGGACCCCAAGTTCCTGTGGCTGATTTGGCAAATTATATCAAGTTTTTCCACACCTGTGGAAAACTTTCCGCAGAGAGAGAGAGAGAGAGAGTTAAAGGAAAATTTTTTAGAAAAGAAGGGATTGCCCATAGGCAATTTAACTTCGCAGATATTCGCTAACATATTTTTGGATAAATTTGACCGGTTCGTCAAAAAGCGATTAAGAATAAAACATTATTTTAGATACGCCGACGATTTCGCGATCGTTGATCAAGACCGGGAATATCTCGAGGGTCTTATTGTTTTGATTGAGAATTTTTTGGATGAAAAACTGGATTTGAAACTGCATCCGCAAAAAGTTGAAATTAGAAAGTTTAGCCAGGGAATTGACTTTTTGGGCTATGTCATTTTACCCCGTTATATAGTTTTGCGGACAAAAACCAAAAAAAGAATGTTTAGGAAAATCAAAGCTAAAAAACAAAAATTAGACCGAGGTCTAATTACAAAAGAATCCTTTAATCAATCTCTCCAATCTTACTATGGCTTACTTAAACATTGTCAGGGATACAAATTAAAGTTGGAAATTGATAAGTATATAGAATAATTTTACTCAGCTGTAACTTCTTCTTAATAGTTGGTCTCCTCTGCTTCTCCTACCGTTTCTGCATTTACTTTTTCATCTCCTGTCCTGAGCGAAGCTGAAGGGTCGGATAATTTTTCCACTCCAACTAAACAGACCTCTTGCCAGGGGACATAGTGGGAGGAAAATCTTTTTTCTTTACTGAGCGCTCCCAGAAATTTTTTATCCAACTCTTCGGCCGGAGTAGAAGTAGCATAAGTGACCGTGTAATCAAAGTAGGTATCAGCGCCGTTATGGGCGCGCTCGGTGCATTTTTTTTCTCCCGGAGCCAGGTTCAAGGTTTCAATTATTTTAGTGGGCGCCGGTTTGGTGATGTTGTAGATAGTCGGGTCGGTTATTTTTACTGTCCGGCCGTCTTTGGTGCCCCAAAAGTCAAAGTAAATATCATCGCCGTCAATGCGGGTTTGAATCAAAATATGGCTGCTGGTGTCATTTATAAAACGAACATCCGGCCAGGGATCATAAACAGCCGCATCAGTGCCGGCCGGCTCGTAATAAGCAACTCGGTAAGAGTGGTTTCGCCGGGCGGTTACCGGCAGGCCGGATTGGATAATCGTCCGGAAAAGCGTAGTGCCGATTTGGCAGAGGCCGCCGCCGTATTCGGGGATAGTTTCATTGCCCTTAATAACCAATTCAGGCAGATAGCCGGTTTCGGCGTTAATTTTTCCCAAGGCTTTAACCAAAGAAAATTCATCCCCCGGTTTGATGAGCAGGCCGTTGATAGCGGCTGCGCCGGTAGCGATGTTGTGGCGCCGGTTTTTAGGCGAGCCGGCGAAGTTGGAGTGGCCGGTGCCGATAATTTCCCTGATGCCAAGGTCATTTATCTCTCCGGCTTTGGTTGAACTGTTTATTTCGTCAACTATTACCGAAATTGTGCTGGTGCCGGTTAGGAATTCGGATTCAATTTCTGTTATGGTGGCGGGCGTGTTTAGTTTCAGTCCGTCGCGCTGGCCCTGGAATTCGGCTACTCGGCCGTCTTTCATAACAAAGCGGGCTTCAATCGGCTCTTGGTCTATTTGCGGGGCCACTTCTTTGCTTAAAAAGTCGGTTATTTTTTTCTGGTCAAAACCAATAGAAATTTCCGAGCCGTTTTTTGTCAGAGCCAGCCAAGCGGCCAGCCGGGCCCGGTTGACTTCCCATTGCTTCAGCTTGTAGCTCAAGGTCAGGGGAGCCAGAGAGATAATTTTTTTCGCTTCCGGCTCAATGTTTAAACATTCGTTTTTGTAAATTTTTGGGTAGTCGGTCTTGGTTTCCAAAGAGATACTGGAAAAATTAAAATTTTCTAAATTTGTTTTCAGTTCGTTGATAGCTTTTTGGTAGTCTATTGCCAGCCCGATTTTTTCTTTTTCTATTTCAAAATTAATTTCTTCAGCCTGGCTGTCCGGGGTGGAGGTAGCGGTTAGGCGGGCGTCCTGGGCCGGAGTTTCAAATTCCCGGTAGTTTTCAGACAAGATATTAATAATTTCGTTTTCATTAATTTGATAATCGGCTTTGACAATATTTTTTTTGGCCAGGTTTTTTATTTTTTCATAAAAATTCAGGAAGAAATTTTTATCCCGCCCGGCTGTTATTGCTTTTTGGACGGTTTTATCAATATCAAACCTGATTACTTCCCGGGCCAGATCCTGGTCAAAAGAAGAAAGGGTCGGAGTCAGGGCGAGTTTTTTGCCTTTATAATTAAATTCAATTCCGCTTTCATTTATCTTCTTTATTTTTTGCTCAAATAGATTTTTGGCTTCTGTTTGAGTCAAGCCGCTTAAATTATATTGGCCTAAGAATGTCCGGGGATAAATTTTGTTTTGGTAGGCTTTTGTAAAAATTAAATAAAAAAGGCCGGCTAAAATTATTACAATAAAAAAAACAACTACCCAATGAAGGAGATGCTTTAGTTTTTTCTTGCCCAGCCGAACCGTGTGCGGCTGTGGATTTTTAATTTTATTAAGCATGGTTTTTTGTCGCTCGGATGTTTTTAATTGTCATCCTGAACGAAGTGAAGGATCTCTGGGAGTAAAATTATAGGTAATTTACTCCGGGACGGCATAAAAAACAAATTGCATGTAAATTATATTTTCGGCTCCCCCGAGATTCTTCGCTATGCTCAGAATGACAAAAAGGGCGATTATTTCTCGTCCACATCCAGTATCTCATTCAAAATATCCTTAGCCTGTTTTTTCTTGGCGGTTTTTGCTTCCTCGTCTTTTAATATTGAAAAATCCAAAACATCGCCCTCCCTGATTTCAGGAGGCAGTTTGTCTTTGGGCCAAATTATTTCCGGGCCATCATCGGTTTTTAATATCGCTTTATTTTCTTCAAAGCGGTCTACGGTTATTTTATAGTTCATAAATTTTTAAATTATTTTTTTAATATTTATTATTTCCGGGAGGGAGCCTGGGGCGGACATAATTTTTCCAGTTCTTTAATTTGTTCCTCCAGTTTTTTAATTTTGGTTCTTTTGCTGGCTATCAATTCGTCTTTCTTTTTCAAGTCGTCGTTTTTTAGGGCCAGACCCAGATAGCTAGTTTCTAATTTTATTTCTTTTTCGTCTAATTTTTTTAAGCTGTCTTGAACTCTTTCAGATTCTTTGGCCAGCAAAAGGCTCTTTTTCCTTTCCGAATGGCTAATCTCAGAAACAAATATGGCGATTATGAAAAACATTATGCTTCTCAAAAGGTCATTTAGTATTGAAGCTTCTTGGCGCAGAGTCAGGTGAAGAATCAACAGCATTGCCCCCAAAAATAAGGCGGCTATTACTCCTTTTCTCTGCCACCAGATGCAGGCCAGGATAATAAAATAAATGCGTGTAAACCCTGCCCGAATCAATGCTCTGGAAAAAAGCGGTCGCCAGCGCGCAAATAATCGCCAAAGCGGCGATTATCATTATTTTTCTTTTTTGCGGCTGATTAAGGGCAGGCATATTTTTAAATCCCCTTGGTTTTTAAAAAACTCATCAATAGATATGGGGCAAAAAGTTTATTCCTGTTTTTTCCACCAATCGTAATAAGGCAGCAATTCTTCCAGTTTTACAGATTTATTTTTATCCAATACTATTTCAGTATTTTCAAGATTAGATTCTTCGGTTTCTCGCATGACCTGGCGGCAATTTCCGCAGGGAGGGATAACAAAAACAGCGCCTGATTCGTCTTTGTGTACCGCAACTATTTTAGCAATTTTATACTCACCGTCTGTTATCATCGCGCCAATGGCAATTTGCTCGGCGCAAAATGTATTTGAACCGGCGGCCGCGCATACTCCCGTGTAGATTTTGCCGCTTTCAGATAGAAGGGCGCAACCAATGTCAGCCCATAGACCATCTTTGGTTTTTTTCGTCTTAACAACTGCCGCCGCCAATTTGATAAGTTCTTGATTTTTCATATAAGGAATAGATTATTTTTTTAGCTCGTGAACAGATATGTCGTACTGTCGGATGTAATTAGAATTTTTATAAAATAAAAGTTGAAAGCAAAATGAAAAAAATTATTACAGAAATAGTTGCCGATAATAGTTTTAAGAAAGTTGAAATATTAATTTTTTTTCTAAGTAAATGTAAGTCAAGATAATATAAACTAACACAAATAGCTATAAATATAATAATTATATATTTTTCATTTTGCTCCACACTAGAAGCATTTTGCCTAAATAGAGTTTTTGATATAGTATTAATTATTGAACCTATATTTTTAAATTTTCCGTTACGTCGCAGTCTCCCGCCAGGGGACTGCGACTTTCGCAAAATTTTTTTACAAAAGATTTTTTAGGCGGCTTCCATATTTTTTGGGAAGCCACCTAAACTTGGTTTATTTATTGGCAGACCAAGACAGAAGCGAAAACCATAATAAATACTATTACTTCCGCAATCATAATCCTGTCCATCCAATGCAAGCTGTTAAACCGCTTGTTTAGTTTCTTTATTAGTTTTGCGACTATCATGATGCCCCCCTTTTGCGAAATAATTATAAAGCGTTTTTATTTTATAAATCAAAGCACAAATTTTAAGCATCAAACTTCTTTCACCTTTACTGAAACTTGTTTCTTTGGTTTGGCTTTGGGGAGGATGATAGTCAAAATGCCATTTTCCAAAACAGCGTCAATCTTGTCCGCTTTGACCTCTACCGGCAGAATGATAGAGCGGGAAAAAGAGCCCCAGTAGCATTCTTTATAAAGATAGTCTTCTTCCTCAATTTTTTCTTCGTGCCCACGCTTTCCTCGGATAGTCAGCATGTCATTGTTTATGGAAATATCAATATCCTCGGGTTTGACCCCGGCAATAGTTGATTTGATCACGATCGCTTTCGGGGTTTGGTAGACGTCAATTGACAGCTGGCCTTCGGCATAGTCATGATCCATCCATTTTTCATCCTCTTGTTCAGCTTCGGACCTTAGTGATTCATTTTCTTCCTTTTCCGCCTTGGTTTTTTTGCCCCCGATTTTTAATTTTTTTAGCAGTTGCCTCATAGTAAACGTTTTAGTTAATTAACGTTAAAATATGCCAAGTTATAAATAAAAAGACAAGTTTTGCCTTGTTTTTATTATAAAGTTAATATTAAATTTAGGCAAGGGATTTTTTGTGGTTATATTCTAGCTTAAATAGAGATTCGCCCCGCTCTGCCGGAACTTTTAACCCATCCCGCCTTTCGCTATAAAAGCGGGCGGGTAAAATTTTCCAGCTTCAAATTTACTTGGCAGGGATTAACATTTAAAAATTAGAACTATTTAAGACAGAGTCTTTGCTTTACCTTCTTTATCACATCCTCAAGCTTCCAATTAGCTTTAACTAAAAAGTCGGTAGCTCCATATTTTATAGCTTCTTTCACTTCCTTGTCATAACTAAGATTAGTCAGGAGAACAACAGGAATAGCCAGGCATTTTTTATTCTTACGGAGTTTTTTAAGCATTGCCACTCCATCCATTTTGGGCATCAAAATGTCAAGAAGGATGATGTCTGGAATATTTTCCAAAGCAAGCTTTAACCCCTGTTTGCCGTCGCTGGCCGCAAGCACTTCAAACCCCTCGGCAATAAAAGTATCTTGCAGGGATATGCGCAGAGATTGTTCGTCCTCAATAATTAAGATTTTTTTGTTCAATTTTTTCATAGTTTTTATTATTTCTTAATTTTCTCAAGTTCCTTTTTGAGATAGCCCTCCATTTTTTTGGTTTTTTCTTGCAGTTTTTTCATTATAAATTCTTCGTCCGCCCTGGTAGGAGTGGCCATAGCTTGTTGTAATTTTTCTATGTCAGCCTGGATAAGCTTAAAGACCTTGGATAGGTCGGTTTTAACAACCAAAAGCCGCAGCGCCAGTTTCTCCTGCCGCTTTTTATAAAACCAAGCTCCTGCGCCAAATCCTCCGGCTATTACTAAAAGAAGAAATATTAAGGCGCCTCCCATTCCCAGCTGAAACCTCCCAATCTGAATTATGGGTTTTGATTTGACTCGTATTTCTTGGGATTCAACTACAAGGCTTAAGGCTCCCCTCGCATCTTGGCTCCGCGCTAGAACAACATACTGCCCGTTTCGGAGCAGCTGGTTGCCAAAAGTAAGCTCCCAATTTCCTTTATCGTCGGCTTGAATAGCGCCTTCGGCGATAACTTCTCCTCTTTCTTCTGGCAATACCTTTTGGACTTTGATAAGAACATTGACATCAGGCAAGGCCGTTCCTTTTACCACTAAACCCTGCTCGTCTTCAGGAAAAAGTTCCCTAGGCACAAACGTAATAGTCGGCGAGGCAATAGGGAGAATTTCTATATCCACATTATCTTCAATGCTATTCTCCGCCAGATCAATGGCTTTGATGAGTATTCTTTTTTTCTCGGGGGCTTGGAGAGGTAATTTAAAGCTGCCGGTAAAATCGCTGGCGGGAATTTGAATGAGGTCGCCATCGCCAATTCTTAGTTGGTACTCTTTTAGGCCGGAGAGAGCATCAGAGGATTGGAATTCAAATGTAGGCGCAGGGTTGTCGGTTTTTTCTCCCTCAAGAATATTTGCCTTAAAACCAAGCGGCGGCTGGGTATCAACCGCGATTTTATAATGTATGGCCGGGCCCCAGCCGACATTGTTTTGAAAACGAACATGGAGATACCACGCGCCATCCAAAAGCGCGGCAAAAGTTTTACTATCAAAAAGACCCTCTGATTTTTGAGGCAGAAATAAGGGCTGTTTATTAATGGCGGTGCTTACGCCGGTAACATCAAGCGGTAAATCCCAACCTACATTAAACTGACTGGTGAGATTAGACCATTTTGTCTCCTCGGGATAGAGAGGAATTTTAAGTTCTGGCTTTATGGGCAATTTGCCAGTGGGCACTGGTTTGCGAACAATCGGTATTGGCGCAGGAATTATTTCTTGTATTGGCTCAGGAACAGGGATTGGTGGAGTTTCTTTTTTTGCCACAACGGCAAAAGCCGCATCAACTGTTTTAGATAAAATATTTGTTCCGCTTCCGTCCGAAGCAGTAATTGCAGAGTCAGATATAGTGACAGTGCCGCTGCCGCTGCCCTTGGCGGCAAATACGATTTTAAAAACTTGAATTGAGCTCCCCGAAACTCCATAAGGAGTCCCGCCGATAAAGGATATAACGCCGTCAGTATTGGAAAAATTCGGTTCCTCCAGCCAAAAGCTGAAGGCCGAGTCAGTTTTATCCAAAGAAACAACTTCAAGCGTATCTTTGGGAAAATGCAATACTGCCTGGATCGCATTGAGACTTATTCCCTCGCTGTCAATTTTTAGGTTTTTAGTTAACTTTTCTCCGACAGCGACCCTGGAGCTTGGCGGCGTCAAAAAAAGCGTAGCTGCTTTTGCGGTTGAAGCAAACGCCAAAACGCCCAATACCATAAAGATATTAATAATTAGGGGCTTAATTTTCATATGGCGATAGATAAGAATAAAAAATATTTTGTCTCTATTAGGATCTTATGTTCCTAATAAAAATACTAAAATCAGAGACATCAACTTTGCCGTCTTCGTTAAAATCAATCATTTTTTTCTGGGCCGTATCTTTGGAAGCCCACTGGAAAAGAAACATGCTCCAATCTTTAATATCAACTTTTCCATCCCCGCTTAAATCGGTTTTGGGCGAAACCAAGCGCGATACCACCAGCGTATTTGTAGGTGAAAAATTGCTTTCTTTATTTTCTTTTTGGATTATCTGCTTAGTCCGCACCCGATGATTGCCAAAATCTAACTCGCCGGTCTCTATTTCTGCCCGGTAAGAACCATCTTCGGCTGCTGCCACTTCTTTTTTTATTATATCATCTATTTCCAAGGCAACAATGCTTCCAGGCGAGGCATATCCGATAATAGTTGCGCTATTGCCTCTTGTGACTAAGCGGCTGGTAAAGTCTATTGTTGGGGAAACAACTATATCCTTTACTGTTAATCCTTGAGAAAGGGTGTTAATGTTAAAAAATTTAGTTTGGCTGGTTCGTCCTTCTTTATCTTTGATAATAAGGCCGAAGCTGTGCAGGCTTTGATAAATGGCGATAAAACTAACGTAAAAACCGCCATCGTCAGCAACAACAACATCTTGGCTTACTATTTGGTCGTAATTTACATCATGGTCAACAACAAATATTTTAGCGCCCGGAAAAGCTTTGCCCGAAAAAGTTACAGTGGTAGGGCTTCCCCCGCCCGATGAAGACGCCGGTGTTGGCGGCGGCGTATATATTTTAGTAGTTAGCGAGGGACATTGTCCGTAGTTGTCCAAAGCCGCGCCGCTGCTTGTGATGCGAAAACTGTGAGTAGCCGCAAAAGGAGTGTCTGAAGAAACTTTTAAAGACCACTCATATTCCGTGGATTCATTTTTGAGCATACTTAAAGATCCAGCCGGATTTGTAGATTCAAGAATTTGCCCGGCAATAAAATTTGGGCTGCCAACGAGCCGCTGGGTGGTGGCGTTGGCGTCAATAAAATTTGGCGACAATTGGAGATTAAAGACAGAGCTTGTTGGAGTAATTATTGTCCAACTACCTGTAGAGCAGTCAGTTCCCTCCTTAAATTCCAATTGCGGAGAAATATTGCCATTAGCTTGAGTAAGCTTTATTACAAAACGCAGTCGGAAGCTTGTCCCCGGAACAACGTTGATGATATTGGTGTTTTGGCTGACATCCTCGGCGCTAAAACCTGTAGCAGCAATCTCATCTCCATCATCATCCCGAAACCAAAACTTTTGTTGATTCCAAGCCGCATCACCTTCTTGTATTAGTTCAAAATCAACCTCTCGCGTAGAACTCACATCCAGCCCGGTTGCTTCGGTGTCAGATAGGGAAAGATTGACGGTTTCTGCCACCTCATCATTAATTTCAATCGTCCCTATGCCATTAACAATATCCACCAGTCCTGCGCCGGTGGCCGAACCGCTGGCAATTAAGGTGACATCATCCTGATAGGCAGCGTCAACTTGGTTATTGCTTTTTTGGGCTTCAATAGCGATAGTTACCGGCATGCCAACCGTGCTGTCGCCTGGATTTAAAATGACAAATTTAACCGCGTTGACCGGTTCGTCTGCTATCGCGATAATCGGACGCAAAAATAAGATTAATGCCAAAATCAATAATAAAAAATATATGTATCGAAATTTCATTTTGTTAGTTGCTAAGGGCGGGGCTTGGCTGCCTGCCTGCCCTCAAGATAGTCTTTCACTTTTTCAATTACTTCTTGAATCGGGTGTTGGGATTTTACAAAATAGTCATCTGCGCCCATTTCCAAAGCTTTTTTAATTGTCGTATCTTCTCCCAGATTTGATAAAACAATCACTGGAATTAATTTCCATTCGGGATTCTTTTTTATTTCCCCCAGCACATAAAAGCCGCTTTTTTTAGGCATTAAAATATCAAGCAAAACAATGTCCGGCTTTTTTTTCCCTATTTTTTCAACCGCCTCCTCTCCATCTCTGGCGATACTAACCGCATAGCCCTCGGCGACTAAATTATCTTCAAGAGCCCGTATTAAAAACTCTTCATCTTCAACAATTAATATATTATTCATATTTTTTAGATTTTTTAATTTTTATTATTACTTTTCGTTCCCGCACCCTTACTCGACCTTTTAGGGATGCGTAAATAAAAAATAGAACCTTTGTTTTCTTCGGATTCAAATGAAATCTCCGCGCCAATTTTTTCAGCCAGCATCTTGGCAATGTTAAGGCCAAGGCCGGTGCCAGTCGGCCTCAAAATTTTTGCATTGGAGGCGCGATAAAATCGTTCAAACAATTTTTTTTGCTCTCCCTTGGGTATGCCAATGCCGCTATCTTTTATAGAAAATATTATAGCGTCAGGTTTTTCTTCGGCATCTAAAACTACCTCCTGTCCGCTTTGGGAATAGTTAATGGCGTTGGAAACAAAACATTCCAAAGCGCTTCGCAATATCTGCGGGTCTGTTTCAAGAAAAAGCGATTTATTATTTTTTAGGGCGTTATGGAGTATTACTCCTTTATTTCGCGACGCCGGTTCCATTATTAAAAATAGCTCTTCGGACAGTTTGGATATGGGAATTTCTTGTTTTTTTATTTCGGCAATACCGCTTTCCAGCATCAGCACATTCAGCATATCAGAAACCAATTTTATCATCCGTTCATTAACTTGGTATATATTATCAAGATATTCTTTTTGTTTAGGATTTAGCTTGCCAGTTATTCCTTTTTGAATCGTTTCAATCAGCCATTTGGTTCCTGAAAGAGGAGTTCGCAATTGATGAGACGCGAGCGACAAAAAATCCATTCGCATTTTTTCAATCTCTTTTTCTTTGGTGATGTCGCGAAAAATATTCACGGCTCCGATTATTTTCCCCTGAAGAAGTATGGGGGACACTGTCCTTGACACAGGGAACTTTGTCCCGTCTTTTCTTAAATAATAGGAGGAGGTGATGGTTGTTGTTGCTATTGAAAGCGCGGCGTGAATAGCCCCCTTCTCTGGCGCTATTAGATTGCCTTTTTCATCTTCACGGCGTAAAATTTCAGGCCACTCTCTACCAATTGATTCTTGGCTTGAAAACCCAAGCATTTTTTGAGCCATCTGGTTAATCAAAGTGATTTTACCGTTCTTGTTGACAGCAATACAGCCATCAGCAATGCTGGCTAAAATTGCCTCATCTATGGCTTGGGTTTGAGCAATTATTTCCTTTTCGGTTTGAAGGTCTTCATAGACATTCCGGGCGGCTATTTTCTCCTTTTCCAAATCTTTCATCCGATCAAATACTTTTTGTTCAAGAGATTTAGTATATTCATCTAACTTCCGTTCCAGGTTTTTGCGCTCGGTGATATCGCGGCACAGCGTAAGAATCTGCGGTGTTCCGCTTTTTTCCACCACTGTCGCATTAATCTCAACCGGAGTGATTTTGCCGCGCTTATCAATGTAATCAATTTCCAAATTCCTTATATACCCATCCTTAGCGCACTTGGCAACCGCCTCGGCGTTTTTTTTCTTTTCATAATCAGCGGTCCACTCAATGACAGATCGGCCGCGTATTTCATTAAGATTGGCATGTCCGGTGAGACGGACGTATTCCGCATTGGCGTCAATGACCTTGCTTTCTGTGTCAATAATCACATAACCAGTACCAGTTGTTTCAATAAGCGCCCTATATATAACCACGCTCTCTTGCAATGCATTCTCCGCTTTTTTGGGCTTGGTTTTAAAAAATTGAGTCATTTTTTTCTCGCTTTATTTTCCCTTGTTATCCCGCCAAATTTTAAATTTCTTGTCCACCGAAGCCCTGCCTGACCGGCAGGCAGGCTTGGTGAAGGTAGATGGCTTTTGATTGTTTGCCATATTTTAAGGCTAAATATTTTTATGGTTACCATTGCCATTTTTTCCGTTTCCATTCCTGCCGCCGGTAAAGAGTTTGATGAATCCATTTCCATTTTTGCCATTACCATTTTTAACCCGTTTCTTTAAATTTTCAATTTCTTTTTTGAGTTCCACCATTTTGATTTCCCTGCCCACCATGCTTTTATTTATCAACTTCAGCTCTTTAATTTTATCGGCCAGCTCGGCTGTCCGTTCGGCTATTTTATGCTCAAGTTCCTTGGCATACGTAGCTAATTTTTTTTCAAGCTCCTCTTTGACAGTAATATCTTCTATGGCTAAAATAATCAATTGCACCGCATCTATTTGCCTGGCGTTGAGCAACATTGTTTTTTCCCCGATGGCTTCAAAAACATGCTTAACCTCATAGTCTTTCACGATTTTTTTATTAGGCAAAATTTCTTCCAGTAATTTCTTTAGTTCAGGAATATTCCACTGGCCATTGCCCAAATCATAAAGAAGCATATTCTCGGTTTCTTTCGGCGAAACCCGAAAAACTTCATAAAAAGTCGGATTCCCTGAAATCACCCGCAGGTCGGAGTCAAGAATCAAAAATGACTCCCTGGCAACATCAACCAGTGTTGCCATATAATGCAGGGCGAGCTCCTTGGATTCTTTAGATTCATTTTGCTTAATTTTATTATTTTCCATATTATTCCTCCTTTTCCGCCCGAGGCGCTTGTCCATCAAGAGGCAGGGATCGCCCATAGGAACCAGTCGCCCCATTTTTTATCTGATAGAGGCGGAAATTTTATTTAATTATATCTCGACCTTTGCCCCCATTGGAAATCCGCTCCCCCCGGGAGTGGTCAACGCCTTCTGGCGCCTTAAACGGGGTTTACAAATATAAAAAACACTGTCAAAGACAGTGTCTTAATTAAAATTTTTCAAGCAATCCAAAACTCTGTGAGTATTTACTCTCTTTCTCGCGCAGCGCTTTTATTATAGCCAAAAACATATGAGTAGAACTATGAATATAGTATAGCACATTTTAAGGGACTGTCGCCGATTAATTGCCGAAGGCAATAAAAAAACAGCCCGTAAGGGCTGAAGTAATCCACAGTTTTGCCATGGAAAAATAGTTAATTTTATGCTAAAATTAAAATATAATTAACTAAATA
>Ga0210057_1001371_pt1 | contig 37192 bp, 38 predicted proteins | sample CryGeyCG2114_010_2_FD_183968 | JGI IMG/M metagenome (GOLD analysis project Ga0210057, IMG submission 183968) | Groundwater microbial communities from aquifer - Crystal Geyser CG10_big_fil_rev_8/21/14_0.10 (SPAdes) (version 2) | ecosystem: Environmental > Aquatic > Deep subsurface > Groundwater ... | reverse complement strand
TACAAAAACATAAAAATATTTTATCACTTTGTCTATTTCTACTTTGCAGGGATTAGTGAAGGATGTTGGAACCTATTTTAATACTTTTCCGACGAACAAATTATCTTTTCCCAACTCGATTTGAAAATTTTCTCGCCAGTATTGCTCAACTTTCCCAAAACTAACTCCTGTTTTGATTGAGTCATCAACGAAGACAGTTTTCTTAGGCAACAAGTGATGTTCTGATTTTTGAATAACTCTCACTAAAGAGACGCTTCCATCAAAGCAGTAGCCCATTTCCCTAGTTTGTTCATCTTCAAGCCACTCTGGCACAATGAAATAAACCTTTATCTGCTGTTCTGTCGCAAGCGTAACAATCTCACGCAAACCTATGAAGCATGTGTAGGCTAAAAACATCAGAGTGTGATCTGGTTTTTTCTCTAAAGCACTCTTGGTTGTTTCTATCAAGCTCCTTTCAAGTGAGCCTGGACCCATTCTTGAAATCTCTGCTAATTTTTTTACATTTGTAGTGACTGCGCCTGTGACGACAGAAAGCGATCTTTCGAGAACTAACCTCACATCCTCATCGCTTCCACCTCGAACAAAAGCCTCACATAGTTCTTGAAGCAAGTTTCTCTGTGCTAGGAGATTATTTTCTAGTATTTTTATACTGGCATACACAGCTTCCCCACACCATTCTCGAGCTAGTGATAGAACATCAACTGGACCAACATTTCCACCACGGTAACGCAATGCATACCTAACACCATAGGGCAAAATTTTTAGAGGTTGAGCCGAAGTTTCTTTTGTATTTGATTCAGTTTTTTGTGTAAAAAAATCAAGTATTGACTCTATTAATATCACACTAAATTATAGCACGGAAAAGTATTATAGGCCATTTGCAGGGCTACCAGGATTCGAACCTGGACGGAAGGTTTTGGAGACCTTAATGCTACCATTACATTATAGCCCTATGGGTTGAAACTATTATACCCTGGAAATACGAATCTTATTTAGAGATCAAATTGACCTGACGCAACGTTCATAGCAGGCTAAGATGAGGAAGCGATTTGCTGTCGTAATGCAGCTAGTTCCCAAGCATGCACTTCTTGTTGCCAACCAAGTTTAATGTCTTGTATCAGTAACTCTACTTCAGACATTCTACGTAAAGATCCCAGTAGTTCATTGCAAGCAGCATCAAACAGTTCTAGATTTTGCCGGTGCTTCTGTGCCAGTTCAGACACCCTTTCTAAGTAGTATGATCGCTTTTCGTTTGCTTTAATCTTGCCAAGTTGAACTTCCAGCTGCTTTGCTAATCCAGACAACTGGTCCCCCAGAGTCTTTTCTGTATGCAGCTCAGGAGAATACTGGCCGATACTAGCTGATGCGCGCAACATAATTGGATCTTGCTGCTTCTTGCCTTCTGGAATAAAAGGAACTGCCACTTTAAGAGCTGACAAGATATCTTTCTCATTAAAATCAGGGTAAGCAACAATAACCATGTTGAACTCATCACCACTGCCATGTGGTTGAAAAGCCGCAAATGACCGAACTGCAGCACAATTCTCCATCGCTTGCTTGAGACCTTTTTGAAAAAACTCTCGCAGTGCAGCGTTTCCAGCATCATGACTTTCTTGATCGTTAACTTGTTTAAGCCCATTCATATCACCAGCTACAACATATACGCACAAATCTTGATCTAGAGCGGTATCTATAAACCGTGGAAAAGCAGGATTACTCCAGAGTACCTCTCTATAGAACCCTGTTACGTTGTTTGTACCATTAGGTATGTTAGCGAGCATCCCAGAAGCATCTTTTTGGTATGGAAATTTATCCTCAGTTGACGTTGCAAAAACGTCTTGACTGTGCACTTCAAAAAGAACTGCTTTCCTAGTTGCAAGCTCTGCTAGTACTTCTGCTCTAAGTATCATAATATTTAAGTATTATAGGACATTTACATACATATTCAATATGTACTTACTAGACTCACCCCTAGACGCTACTCGACAAACTCGCTACGCTAGACATATGCCCGCGCTCTTTGACCGTGCGCTCATGCGCTCAAGAAAACTAGACAAACAATTTCTCGAGAACACTCGCCTTCCAGTTATTACAGTTTCTGCTACCTTTCGTGAAGATCTCAAAGAAATGCATGGCTTTCATGAAAATGAACAGATCCGCGATATTGTCTTCTCACGCGCTCATTACTCGATGGCAGTCGGTATTGCCGTCGCTGCCTGGGGCAACAAAGTGGATCCCGATAAGGCCTGGATAGTCGACCCCACCAATTATGTTTCACACGACCACTGGCGATCGATTGTCCTCACCGAAACAATTGGAAAAACCCTCGCTCGCCATCCATTTCTCAAGTTTCTCAAAGACTTGGTAGATAGATTTGGCCGCGGCAAACTACCAATTCTCGAAAGCATCACTCCTCCGCTGCTATACCTCTGTCAGAATATCAAAAAGCCAATTCTCTCACTCCATATCGCCACCGGCAACATCTTGGCAGCACAGGGTAAAAAAGTTATTCAAGTTATCACCGACCCACACGTACGTCTAGATTATCTGACTAATGCTCACTTGCCAAACATACAGTTTTGCGTTTTCGATGAGCGCACCAAAAGCGAGTTTCTAGAAAAAGCCAGGCTTCACAATATCGCAGCCGACCCCAAGCGAGTCGTCGTCACCGGACCTCCAGTAGACCCGCGCATCGTTGCCTGCCGAGACAATAAAATTGCCTGGCGCTCAGGCCCACTCAGGCTCTGCATTACGACTGGGGGCCTCGGCACCAACAAGCCAGAAATTCATAGTTTGCTCAACCAATTATTACCAGAATTGCACACAAAAAACCCTCGTTGGCAAATTATGGTCTACGCCGGCACTCAGCAAGATATTAAGGAGATGGCGCTCGACGTAGCCCTACAACAACAGATTGGCGTCAAACTCATCAGTTCGCATGATCCCGATACATTTATGGCAGGAAAACAGCCGCCAGAACAACTCGACCCACGCTCGCTCACGATCCTCTACCATCCGCAAATTATCGACGCCAACGAACTCCTCCTCCAGTACGCTTTCCCCTGGGCGCACGGCTTCATTTCCAAACCTTCGGGAGATATGGCCTACGACGCAGCTGCGTCTGGCTCATTTTTGCTGACGCTCAAAGAGTGGGGCGAGTGGGAACACAACATAAAAGAAGTTTTTGAACAACAGGGTATCGCGCGCGAGGCCCATATCGCAGATATAGTGAAACAGCTCGAGTTCTGTATGTCCGCACAAGGCAAATCGCAGTCCTGGATAGAACAAGCTATGTTGCGAGCAAATAGCATGGATAAGTTATTCTTGAATGGGGCAAAGGAAATAGTGAAGACTACACTAGCTATTTCTTGAGTTTAGTCGCTATGCAACGCATAGTGATGTACGTCTCAAATTGTTCGGCAAGTTTTTTTATTTCCTTTTTGGAGAACGGTGTATCTTTGGTGATAATCACAAGATGTTAATAGCACAGGACAGCAAAAAAATGCCGAGATTACTTCAACTTCTTCATCAGCTTGTGCGCAGTTCGTTTGCGGCACACGCTGCAAAATTTGCTGAGTGGGAACGTCGACTCGTTGGTCGTCTGCTTCTTGAGAGTTTCGTTGTTTTTGTTGTACTCAGTGATATACCCAAACGACTTGCACTCACTACACTGGAGTCCCGCTGCTTGTCGTGGTCCCTTTTTCTTTTTGCCTGTTGCCATACTGTCTTTCCTAACTTGAGGGCCGTAGTATACAAGAAGGCTCCCTCTTTTGCCAGAGTGAGCCATCTCGGGGATTCGAACCCCGGACCTACGGTTTACAAAACCGTCGCTCTAACCAACTGAGCTAAGATGGCGCTGTGCCAGGTGTAGGATTCGAACCTACGAAGACAATGTCAGCAGATTTACAGTCTGCCCCCGTTGACCACTTGGGTAACCTGGCAAGGTTGACGATCTGAGCCGAAGATGGGAATTGGACCCATGACCCCCTTCTTACCAAGAAGGTGCTCTACCACTGAGCTACTCCGGCACACTGTTGTATCGGCGAGCTCAAGGTGAGAGGTACGCATTCCCCGCAAACAATTAGGTGGGTAGAAGGCCAAAAACACCACGGTGTTTTCGGACGCTTCTGCAACCCGTGTACGAGGCGTTCAGGAAAATATAGGTACCCCTCACCTCAAGCTGTTACCGAGCTATCGATCAACTTTGATTATACTATATGAAAGTTAGCCAACCCACTCGGACAATTTCGATCCATACTTCTCATAGCGCTTGACGTACTCTAGATGTGCATGAAAGTAGTTTTCTGGATCGCCAGTGGTCATCCACTCTGCTTGCGTACGCTCCACCAACACTTTTCCCGCCACAGCAAGCTGCGTAATCGCGTCAACTGTCCAAAGCTCACCATCTTTACCAGTATTGTGTGGAATCAAGTGCTCAAAAATAGTTGGTTTCACCAAGTAGCGACCGTACGAAGCCAAAAGTGAAGGCTCGCTACCTTTGTCTGGTTTTTCAATAATAGTATCAAGCTCGTTCTCAGTCCCCTGCTTAAAGGAAATAATACCGTACTTATCGACTACCTCAGCCGAAACAGGCTGCGCCATAATAATGGCAGCTGCATCACGATGTTGTTCATATTTTTCTACCAACGTACGTGCGTCACCACGCTCACCAAAAACTACATCGTCGCTATACAGCACCAAAAACGCCTCCTCAGCTTCTACATATCGCTGCGCTGACACAACCGGTGAACCATTGCCGTACGGCAAACTAGAATCCTGTGTGATCACCTCTATCTTGGGAAAATCGAGCACCTGCTGAACTGGTTCATAACGATCAAGTTTGCCTTGTGTTTCGAGCTGTTTCTTGATGCGAATCACACTATTGTGGAAGTAATCTTCGTACACCGGCTTGCCTTCTGGTGTGGCAACAATAATAATTTCCTGAATCCCTGCCTGCACACACTCCTCGACTACAAACTGCATAATCGGGCGATTGCCCAAAGGCAACATACCCTTTGGTACAGTCTTGGTTATCGGCAAATATCTGCTGGCAAACCCTGCATCAGTGATAATTGCTTTGCGAACAGGTCGGTCGGTAGTCATAAAAACCCTTTCGTCTGTGTGTAGTACGGCATTATACACAGCTACCGCTCTCCTCTCTACACAAGCGCAAAATAACATGCTACGCTAGATAACAGCTCATGCAACCGACACACAGCAGCTCGAGAAACCACAAACGAACCAATTCGCACATCATGGGTTTTTTTGCACTACTACTTCTTATAGTAGTAGTGGCAATTAGTGTCGATCGTCTCAAACAGTCACAGGACGTACGAAAAGAGGCAGCAATCTGTCCTGATGGACAATGTGATCCTCCAGCAGAGGAAGAACAGCAACAATCTGTTGTTAGCCTTACACCTTTGTTTTCTGGTCCACAACATTTGTATGACTTTTATGACTATGATGTAGATCCTCCACAACTACACAATCTAGAATACAAACTTTCCTATGAGCAGCCTAATTCTCAGAAAGCAAGAGATGAGCTTACTCTGACTCTAATTGTCCCCGCCAACACAGATAATGATTCATTTGTACTCAATTCAAACTTAAGTCCAGCCATAACTATGAGCCGCCAAGAACAAATTATTGGCGACAACAAAGAAATTACTCTTAGTTTTTCTGGACTACTACCTCATTGGCAATCTGGGACTACTACAGTTGACCTTGGCATCATGCAACTCAGACCAACAAAGCTAGGTCATTTTTTTATTGCTATCCCAACAGACAAAAATCCGTTGATTTCAGTCTTGGAAGGGAGTAAATTAGTGACAACTGAAATCCTGCCCTCACTCACCTACACAAAAATCTCGCTTCAGCCTAGCGCTACACCGGGAGATACTTATTCTCTTCAATTTACAATGAGAAACATAAACTCAAAAAAGGCAATTAACCCCCGTTGGTCTTCAATTTTTTATTATCCACCAGAAGGAGGCGCTGGTAGCTCCACCTCGCTTTGGTCTATTGACCTACCTTCTATTCCTGTTGGCGGCGAATTTACCGCAAACGTAAGTATAGCGAAAGAGCTGCAACTTCAACCAGAAGTAGGTGGAAAATTTACTCTAAATGTTGCCACAACTCCCTTGAGAGAGGATTTCCACACGTTTTTAATAACACAAGAAATTCTTGACCAAGTTAACGCACAAATTTTTTATGATTTATCATTGGCAGCTCGCATCGCTGATAGCTACACAACTACATTTCCTGTTGAGTATGAGTTGGAAATTAATAACTCAACTAATGAGACTAGTACTCCAGTTATTGCAAAATTTGTTGGGCTAGAAATCGAAACACAGCCAGGGGTTACACTTTCTACTCCTACACATGCCAGTCAGTGTAGTTGGGCTTCGGGGACACTAGCCAATCTTCTCACATGCGTTTTTGATGAGATTGGAGTCATAACACCACTTCTAATTCAGGCAACCAACACGAGTCCCGGCGATCTCACATTCATCAACAAATTAACTGTAATTGGTAACCCTAAGCTAGAAACGAACACAGAAAATAACACTCTTACCCTCACCACAACAGTAACCGAGCCAGTACCAATCACCTACCGCACCGCTGACATCTACCCGATCGGCAATCCAGACAAAAAAGTAGATATTGATGACTATCGATTGTTAGCTGAGAACTTTAACAAGCGAAACACAGACGCTGACTGGGAGACTGCTAAAGTAGCTGACATCATCCAAGACGGTTGGATTGACCTTGATGATTACGCAGAATTAATAAGGCAGTTCTCGCCAGCCGGATATTAATGCTAAACTAGAAAAACAACATGATTAAGCGCTTTCAAAACATCAGGCCAAAACATTTTCTCACTGGAATACTCGGTGTTTCATTAGTAACAATGCTCGCCGCCCTCTTGCTCTTTATCACAAGTAATCCACTCAAACAATCACAGGACGATCGTAGTCAGGCTGCAATTCCCGAAAAAAAAGCTGAAATAAAAATTATTCCATCTGTCTCAAGCATCACTGTTGACGACCAGTCAAGCTTCACCATCTCTGGCTCCACTGGTGGATATGATTCCTATGGTTTTCAGTTTGTTGCCACGATTGACACAACAAATATCAAAAACCTCGCACTAACTCCAAAGCCGCAATCAAGCCTAGCATTTCCGGTTGCCACGGTTACTGCCAAGTCTGAAAATCAGTCAGAAATTGTTATATTTGCCACCAATCCCACCATAACAAGCCCTGTGAATATTTCAGGCTTCCAAGACCTGGCTGTCCTTTCATTTACAGCCAAAAACAAAGGGATGGTTAGTATTTCTCCTCAGGATACTAACTCAAAAGTTTTAGATTTTAGGAGCGAGTCTAGCCTAAACATGCTAAAACCAATGTCTGCTGCTTCTATAAATATCTCCCCAGTCACCACCCCACCAACTGCTTGCAACGATGAGCAGAAAACTTGTCCTGACGGAACCAAAGTAGGTCGAGACCCAAATAACAGCTGCAATTTCTTTGAATGTCCTGGCCCTGCTGCTTGTACTACAGAGCTAAGAACATGCTGGGATAGATCTCAGGTGGGTAGAGATATAAACAATAACTGCGAATTTAGAGCCTGTCCACCACAACCAACCCCTCTGGTGTGTAACACCCAACTCAAAACCTGTCCTGATAACAGCACAGTCGGTAGAAACCCCGACAATAACTGTGAGTTCTATGCCTGCCCAAGCACGAATAACAACGGCACCGGTGGCTACACCGTCAGTGGCTGCAACGGCGACTGTACAAGCAATAACGAGTGTGCTGTCAACCTAACCTGCTACAACGGCAAATGTCGCCTCCCAACTAATATCAGCAGTGCCTCTTGTCAAAATGCTACTACAAACAACAACACTAGTGGCGCGCTCAGTAGTTGCAACCAATACTGCACCAATTCTCGCGACTGCAGTACTAGCCTAGTCTGCTACTACAACCAATGTCGTAATCCACTCAACGTCGAGAGCCCCAGTTGTGCTGCTCCAAGTGTGGCACAAAACACCAGACCGACTCCAACTCCCAAACCAACTACAACACCAGCCAAAGGCAGTGCTCTAAACAACTTTGAAGACAGCAAAGACGCAACTACCGGAGCCGCAACAGCTACACCAAAACCAAGCAGCACTCCTTCGCCCGACCCCATTTTTGATGAACCAATTGATCAATCTGCTCTTGGCGCTGTTCAAAAATATCTAGCTGAATTCTGGAAAAACGGCGACCGCACGCAAGTTATGATTGTCTTTGGTTTGGCAATTCTGATGGTCCTTGGTCTGATTGCTCTGCTTATCTCACTCATTAGCCCGAAGAAACCAAGACCTCCAACCCCAACGCACCGCACCCCACCCCCAACTATGCCACCACCGACCCTGACTACGCAGCGCTAAGCACCATTTGCATCTATGCTCTAGTCTGCTACAATACTGACTTTGCTACTGATCGTTTTGCGATCGAGTACGAATAGTACGAATACTGGAGAAACTCAAAAAGAAGTATCACCAGGAGCGAAACGCGAGCTATGTTTTTGACCAAGTATTTGCAAGAAGTCGTCCGCGAAACTAAGCAGGTGACTTGGCCGACTCGCCAACAGACATTAGACAAAACACTGTTGGTTATCGCGGTTAGTATCATTGTCAGCCTCTACTTGGGCATACTCGATACACTCCTCCAACGCTTTGTTACTTGGTTTCTCTAAAGAAATACTTATGGCAAATAAAAAACGAACTGATGACATCACTCCTCCTGAAGTACCTGAGGTGCAAGAAGTGCAGGTCAAGCGTCCAAATTTGGTTGTAATTTCAGAGAAAGAAAACTCCAAAGCCCGTTGGTTCGTTGTCCATGTTTACTCCGGTCACGAAAATAAAGTTGCCCTTACCCTCAAACAACGCGCCGAAACACTCCAGCTTACCGACAAAATTATTTCTGTACTCATCCCTACCCAAGAAAAGATTCAAATCAAACGTGGCCAACGCAAAACAGTCAGTGAAAAAATCTTCCCTGGTTACATGCTTGTCCAGCTCGAATTAACTGACGACGCCTGGTTAGCAGTCCGAACCACACAGGGTGTGACTGGTTTTGTTGGCGTTGGGGCCAAGCCAAAACCACTACCAAAACACGAAGTCGAAGCTATCAAGCAGTACATGAGTCAAGCGGCTCCACAATACAAAGCAGACTACACCGAAGGCGAAGCAATCCGCATTGTCGATGGTCCATTCAACGACTTTCTGGGTACCGTCAAAACAATTGATGAAGCCAAAGGTAAGGTTGAAGTCTTGGTCAATATTTTTGGTCGAGAGACACCAGTCCAGCTCGATTTTTTACAGGTAAAGAAAGTATAATTTTATGGCAAAAAAAATCATTAACATCCTCAAACTCAACTTGCCAGCTGGCGCTGCGACCCCTGCACCACCAGTCGGACCAATTCTCGGCCAAGCGGGCATTAACATGATGGACTTCATCAAGCAGTACAACGACAAAACAGCCGATAAACGCGGTCAAACTATTCCGGCCGAGATTACAGTGTACAAGGATAAAAGTTTCACTTTTGTCCTCAAGTTGCCACCAGTCAGCGCCATGATTAAGCAAGCGCTGAAGCTCAAGTCTGGTAGTAGCAAACCTGGTATTGATGCTGCTGGTACCCTCTCGCAGGCGCAATTGAAAGAAATTGCTACCGAAAAGCTACCAGATCTCAACACCACTGACGTAGAAAAGGCCATGAAAATCGTAACTGGCGCCGCCCGTAGTATGGGAGTCGGTGTAGCCAAATAAGGTACTCACTCAAGAAAGTTTTTATGGGATCCAAACGAAATGTCGATATGTCTGCCAATACTGATGTTGTGAAGGTTGTGGCAGATGCATCAGCAGTTACAGAAAAAACTGGCGAAACGAGCGAAAAATCAGAAAAAGCAGTAGTGACGAAACGCCGCGTCAAAGCAGGTCGTAGCAAACGTTACCTGGCTGGCCGCTCACAAGTTGATCGCACCAAGACCTACGATGTCTTTGCTGCCATCGAGCTCGTCAAGCGCCTTTCTTATAGTAAATTTGATGGGACAATTACCGCAGATATTGTCGTTCGTGAACCAAATACAACTGCACAGCTCACTTTCCCACACACAACCGGCAAAAAAGTCAGAGTTGCAATTGCATCTGATGAACTGATTGCCGATATTGCCGCAGGTAAAATTGAGTTTGACGTCCTACTCAGTCCACCAGCCTTCATCTCGAAACTCGCCAAGCACGCACGTACGCTTGGTCCAAAAGGTCTTATGCCAAATCCAAAAAACGGCACTATTACCGACAAGCCAGAAATCAAGAAAAAAGAGCTCGAGTCCGGCTCAATCACGATGAAAACTGAGAAAAAACAGCCAGTCATGCATGTGTCAATCGGCAAAGTCTCGATGGAAACCAAGCAATTGGTCGAGAATACGCAAGCTTTAATCGATGCGCTTAAAACAAAAGCTGTTCGCCTCACCCTCTCAGCCTCTATGAGTCCTGGGGTGCGGGTTGCGCTTGGGTAGCCAAAATTTCATCAAGCTGACGAAAAACATTTTCTTTCAACCTAATTCCGTATTCCCCGTCTAAATCTCCGCCAAAAAAGTATTTGCAAATCAGAAGAAATACCTGATTTGTGCTCATAAATTGGTGATAGTGTTTTCTGTGCTCGCTGGCTATTCTCGGTTCAAAATCGTTACTTGGAACAATGCTATTGTTGAGAAAAACCAAAACAACAAGTCCTAGAATTAATGAGTAGCTAGTTCCTTCTTCTTCAGGTATCGGCTTGATTTGGTATCTTGCTTTTTCATTGCCTTCCGTCTCTACTCTACTGACCACAAATCCTGGCTTGACAAGACTGGTAGAAGACTCAAAACCATGAAAATTACCTTGCATTGCCGGAATTACTTTGTGAGCACTATCAAGAATTTCGCCCACAGCCCTCGCATGAAGTGAAAAACTACTCTCAGGGCTGGCATTTAAACCGTTCACTATTGCTGATAAAATTTTCGGACCCTCACGAAAAAAGTGTGTGAAACCTGCATAACCCTCATGCATCTGTAACAGGGAGGCTTTTGATGGCTGTTTGGAAAAGTTAGATAATCCGTCCAAACTCTCAACTTGATATCCATACTTACTGTCCAACAGCTCTTGCCAATCAAAAAGCCAATCGATGAGTGAAAAAAAAGTATTGCTTTTGGTTGGAGAAAGCAAGGCTGCAAGCGTCAAGATCTCGATTCCATTTACTGGTGGAAAAATAAAACTTGTGCTGCCATCGTCCCTGATCATAAGCTCAACATTTGATAAATAAGCAAATAGCCGATTTATTTCCACTTCCCAACCAGGAAACAGCGCTCTACTTTCAAGATCACTAGCAAATCTAGTGTGGTCTAGTTTCTGGGCCACATTTGAAGCTTGAGTACTTTCTGGAAGCTCGCTTGAGCCTTCTTCTAAAGCTTTCATCAAAAACCTTTCATGCTCTTTTTTGTATCTGCCCATTAATCAGTTTAGCAAACGTATTGAGTGATAATACTTCTTGTTTTTTTGTGTCTCTATTGCGCACCGCCACCGTCTGCTCTGCTGCCTCTTTGTCACCGACAACTAGCATGTATGGCACTTTTTCAAGTTGCGCATCGCGGATCTTGGCCTGCAGTCGTTCAGATCGATCATCAAGCTCAACGCGAATGCCTGCTGCGGCTAATTTGCTAACGACAGTCTTAGCGTACTCAGCGTGCACATCAGTAATTGGCAACACCTTGACCTGCACCGGCGAGAGCCAGACAGGAAAGGCGCCAGCGTAGTGCTCTATCAGAAAAGCCAAGAAACGCTCATGAACCGAAAGTGGTGCGCGGTGAATAACAAATATTTCGCTATTCTTCTTGCCCGTCTCATCGACATACGACAAGTTAAACCGCGTCTTGGCAGCAAAATCGAGCTGAATAGTCGACATTGTCTCTTCTCTACCAATGACCGAAGTAAACTGCACGTCCACTTTGGGACCATAAAAAGCTGCTTCATCGGCCACTTCCTCAAAAGGTACACCAAGTTCCTCGAGCACTTCACGCAGGACACGCTCAGAAAACTCCCAGTTTTCTGGTTCATCTATGTACTTATCAGTGTGCTTAGAATCCCACTTCGAGAGTCTAAACCAGTACTCACTCAGACCAAACGTCTTGAAATACTCTTGGGTTAATTGTATGACACTCGCAAATTCACTCTTAATCTGCGCTTTGCTGCAGTATATATGGGCATCATTCATAGCCATACCACGCACGCGCAATAGACCAGCCAAAGTACCCGAAAGCTCGTTGCGATAACATGTGCCGTACTCCGCCAAACGAAGTGGCAGTTCACGATAGCTCCTCGGCTTGTAGCCATAAATCTGGTGATGGTGCGGGCAGTTCATCGCCTTGAGATAGTACGTCCCATCGTCCATCTTCATTGGCGGATACATACTGTCTTTGTAGTATGGCAAGTGACCAGACTTGAGAAACAGCTCTTCTCTGGCGATGTGTGGCGTAACTACACGCACGTATCCTGCCGCCTCCTCTCGCTCGCGCACTAATTTCTCGATCTGGTCACGGACGATCGTACCTTTTGGCAGCCAAAGAATAAGCCCTTTACCAACCAAGTCATCTATATGAAATAGTTCTAGTTCCTTGCCGAGTTTGCGGTGATCTCTCAGCTTGGCTGCTTCTCGGGCAATCAGATACTCATCGAGAGCCTTTGCCGACGAAAATGCCGTACCATAGATCCTTGTAAGCATGGTATTTTCCTCGCTCCCTCGCCAGTATGCACCAGCAACTGAAAGTAATTTAAAATGGCGCAGTTCTTTGGCTGGCTGTTCGACGTGACCGCCTCTGCACAAGTCGATAAAATCACCGCTTTTGTACAGTGATATGCTTGCGCCCTCTTTTTCCAACTCACTGATGAGCTCGAGCTTGTAATTATTTTCTTTGTACAACTTGCTTGCTTCGCTCGCAGAAACTTCACTTCGCTCAAATCCCTGCCAGCTTTTAACCAGTTCATACATCTTTTTTTCAATAGCTGGCAAATCTTGCTCTGAGATGGGACTTGCGAACTCGAAGTCGTAGTAAAAACCGTCGTCAATGGCAGGACCTATTGTTGGCTTGGCGTCTGGATAGAGCTTGAGCACTGCTGCAGCGAGCAAGTGGGCGGCCGAGTGGCGCAACTCATCGAGGGCTTTTTTTTCTTTTGGATCTATTTTTTTCATAACTATGTTCTTTCTTAGTGGTAATTGGTACCTATTATACGTGCCCTTTGGGCACAAAAAACTCCCCAAGTTTGGGGAGTGTGACATACGACAACACACCCCTCACTCAGGGATGGTAGTTGTAGTAGTGGTTTTGGTAAAATAACTCATTGTTGGTGGAAGTATAACACGGGTTTGGTAAAGCACGAAAACTATTAAAAATGCATGAGCAGGCAAGTCACAACGAACACCGAAAACCGATTATTAAGCCAATAACAACTGGGACGGGACTCCCCGGTATTGAAGTAACTGACCCCCTCTTGGGTGACACGTACTCTGTTCGCACATTTCCCACCAACTACAACTGCGAATATCAGATTAATCATGCTAGAGATGCATTGCTTACGATTTTCTCTAAAATTCATAATTATCCAGAATTTGTAGAAAGTATCGTAGTACTTGGCTGCGCATTTGGCCTGGAGGTTGGCGCTTGTCTTCATGCATTTGAGAATGCAAAAATTGCTGCTGTTGACTACTTTGACTACTTACTACCAAGATTTAGAACTAATGAGCGGGTTAACTTTATTCAGTCACTATTTAGTGATTTTTTAGAGAATCACCTTCCAGCAAATACTCCCGATTTGATAGTTCTCTACAACACAGATGCAACACTCTCCCATGAAGATCTCAATCGCCTACATGCATTTATGGACAGAGGAACAAAATTGTTTATAGGTGGCGACACCTGGCTAGGTGATCCGACCTTAAACAACAAGCTCGAAGAGAGTCGCGCGTTTCTTGCTCTATTTGAGGTTGCGCATACAGTTCCACGTCGAACATTCTTCCATCCAGGAACCGTATATAAAAAAAAGGTCAAAGAAACTTCTACAAACGCTTTTTCACCATCGTAAACCTACGAAATGTCGGCACCTTTGTCGGAAATGACACGAGGTTAAAACCAGCTACAGCGAATGCTTTTTCCAGATCAGCTAATCCCAAAGCGTAATTCTCGCGCAGGAATCGCTGAAATACTGGCTGACCAATGACTAACCCCCATCGAAAGTAGTAACTCATGCGAGGCAGTATAACAAATCATACTGCGCATCTACATTTGACAACCATAAAGTATAACGTTACACTTCATGGTTATGAATGACATCTTGACCTCACTCGACAAGAAAAAACAGCAATTAGAACGCCACCTTCCGCTCTCTCCCGATTTGCTTGAGAACCTATACAACTGGTTCAAAATTGAGCTAACCTATACCTCCAATGCCATCGAGGGCAACACCCTCTCTAGAGCAGAAACTGCTCTTGTTGTAGAAAAAGGCATCGCGGTAGACGGCAAAACAATCGTGGAACACCTGGAGGCAATCAATCACGCACAAGCTTTTGAGTGGGTAGTACAGCATATACATACTCCAAGAAAACAGATAACACAGCAGTTGGTACTAGAACTACATCAACTGATTCTCCAAAAAATTAACGATGCTCAAGCTGGCAGGTTTCGCACGGTGCCGGTGAGAATTGCAGGATCGAGTGTGATCATGCCAAATCCCTCAAAAGTCCCAGATTTAATGGAGCAATTTATCGATTGGTTACAAACCAGTGAGGACAATCTGGTCAAGCTAGCGGCCGAGGCACACTACAGATTAGTGAGCATCCACCCCTTTGTAGATGGCAATGGAAGAACTGCGCGACTCTTGATGAACTTCCTCCTTATGCAGGCAAACTTTCCACCGGCAATTATTCGCAAAGAAGATCGCCGAAAATACATTGCTAGTATCGAAAAAGGGCAACTAGGTGGCTCGCTCAACGATTACTACGCACTGCAGTATGCTGCCGTCGACCGATCTCTAGACTTGTATCTCGATTCCCTAGAGGAAAAAGAACATAAGACATCGCTGCAACAAGAGCAGCTACTCAAAATTGGTGAGTTAGCAAAGCTAACCGGTGAAACAACACCGACGCTCAGATACTGGACAAATGAAGGATTGCTCAAAGTAGCAGAGCTGAGCAAAGGAGGATATCAACTCTACACTCAGGATCAAATTGACATTGTCAAAAAAATTAGGACACTGCAGGAGAGCGAACGTCTGACTCTGGCAGAGATACAGCTACGGCTCGGTTAATCCTCCGCAATCTGTTCTGCAACCTCGTCCTCTACTATCTGCTTGACACCCAACTGATTGGTACTTGGATCAACCCAAATGAGTGATTGGTGAGTAGCAAGCACTTGGGAGAGTGCCTCGAGTGCTTCTTTGCTGTAGGGCATGGCGGCTGGTATATTTTGCATCAGCATACCTTCCTTTCTCTCGCGTTTTTTACAAAAAAACTCCCAAGTTGGGAGGCGTGTGCGAGAATTTGTCTGTCTAATTCTGCTACACGCTTCCGTGCCATCCTTGGTGGCCACGATTCATGCTAGTAAGAAGAAAACAGCTATATAACATTACGCGCACTATATCGCTATGCTTGCCCATTCTCAATGCGCAAGCATTGCGTATAAATTAGCCTGAGACAATTTTGGAGCTGTGTGTTACACTACACCCCGTCATCTTAAGACAGCGTGCAAAAAAAATAAGTCGCGCCGAGGATTGAATAATTTGACCGTATGGTCGTTTCTTCAAACTTCTTCGGCGTGCAGACAGATGAAAGAACTGTATGCCAAATCAAGCAAATACTGCCACAGTAGAACTTCTCAAACAGAAGCTTTCAGAGGCAAAATCCTTCGCTATTGTCGAGTACTCTGGTACAACCGGCAATGACCAGGTTGAACTACGCCAGGCTCTTTCCGCGGCTGGAGCCGAGTTTCGTGTAGCCAAAAACACCCTGATGCGCCAGGTGACAGGCAAAGACGAGATGAACGCGTCATTTGCAGGTCAAAATGCATTCGTTTTCTCTTACGAAGACGAGGTCGGTGGTCTCAAAGCCCTCTTCACTTTTCATGAAGAAAAGGAAAAGCTCGTCATCAAGCAAGGCTTGATGGGAGATACAGTCCTCTCGGCCGAAGAACTTGCATCGCTCAGCAAGCTTCCAAGCAAAAACGAGTTGGTCGCGACCCTGATCTCTCGTCTCCAAGGTCCAACTTATGGCTTGGTCAATGTTCTCTTGGCAGGCCAACGAGATCTTGTGTACGCACTCAAAGCAGTTGCCGACAAACTCGGAACTCAAAGTAATACTACTCCAGTAACAGAATAAAAAAGGAAGTCTATATGGCAGACGAAACCAAAACAGAGAGCAAAGAACTCTCAAAACCAGTACAAAATATTGTTGACGCAGTCAAAAAACTGTCTCTCATAGATGTTTCAGAGCTTGTTAAAGCACTTGAAAATGAGTTTGGCGTCAGTGCTGCTGCCCCAATGATGATGGCCAATGCTCCAGCTGCAGGTGTGCAAGCCGCTCCAGCCGAAGAGCAAACCGAGTTTGATGTCATCCTCAAAGATGCTGGTGCCAACAAAATTGGTGCTATCAAAGCAGTCCGCGTCCTCAAGCCAGAGCTTGGTCTTGGTGAGGCAAAAACTTTTGTTGAGTCACTGCCGCAAACAGTACTTGAAGGTGCCAAAAAAGAAGATGCTGAAGCAGCCAAGAAATCCCTCGAGGAAGCAGGTTGTGTCATAGAGCTCAAGTAAGTACACGCAGATACTTTCTGCAAACAAACCCTCTGGCCATTGGCTGGAGGGTTTTTTATTATCAACTCTACAAGCGAAGTAAATACGAATCATATATTTATAAAGCTTTAGTCAAGATTTATGTAGTTTTTCCACATTAAATATGCTATAGGCTTTTATCAAAATATTATAAGCTTTTACTGATCTCCTTTTTCACCCTTATCCCCAAATAGTTTTCCCTATTGACCCAGTTCTTTCCATTCTGCTACTTTAGTGATAACAAAGTCTTCCTTTGTTCTACTCTTCACCGGAGTACGGAAAATACACACAACATTTAGTAAAAAGTACGTCCTTCGTATGCGGAGGAGATATGGGACTGACCATGAACATAGATGACACTGACAAACGAACAGGCAAAGCAGACGACGCGCAAAAACTTGATATTAACAACTTGCCAGACCTTTTGACAGTCCGAGAAGTGGCAGACTTGCTGCGGGTCTCCCCACTCACGATCAAGCGCTGGGGCAAGCGAGGTAAACTACCCGCTATTCGCATTAATTCTCGCGGCGATAGACGGTACAAAAAGGAAGCAGTACTCTGGTTACTCGGAGTTACTCCATCAGAAGATGGCGAAGCAGTGTCTGAATCGGATGACGACGTTACAAATGAGACTGTGGTCGAATAAATTCACGAATTACCAATCCAACAAATGTAAGGAGGCGTAACTGCCTACGCCAACGCCAGGGTTGTCTCACCAGGCGAAATAGCCACTCTAAACCAATTTTTTGCATCCACCAAGGCGCACGCGGCACGATGCCAAGCAGCATATCGAACGCGCCACCAACACTCATCACAATGCGAACGCCCGACTTTGCCAATAGTTCTCGATGTTCAATAATCCAAGCCTCTTGGTGTGGGGCACCAAAGGCAACAAAGACTATGCTCGGGCGCAATTTTTCTAGAAGCGCAACGATATCCGCCTCCTCTATCGCGCTAGGCACTCGTACATCCTTATACCCAGCTGTCCAAAACAATGGTTGCGCTCCGACTTTGTACGAAATAGTAGAAAGTTGGAGTGATCGATTTTTATAGTCACGACCGCCGACAATCAATACATTCCCAAAAAATGCGGGCAAACTCAACATCGCTTGTACCAAATCACTTCCCGCCACTCGCGCATCCAACGACGGTCGTTTGGTGCGAAATCCAAGTAATTTGGAAGCCCAAACGAGCCCAATTCCATCGGGAATAAGAAGATCTCCAGCACGTAAATTGCTCCCGAAGCTATCATCTGATATAGATTGTACTATTTGTTCCGGATTGGGTGTGAAAACAATGAGTGGTTTTTTGCCCAGTTGTAGCTGTGTTTCAATCTGCTTTAGCAATGAGCTGACGTCACTGCTAACAAGCGATAAATCAAATAGAAAGATCGATTGATCAATTAATTTCGTGAATCTAGTCATACATCCTTGATTGCACTAAGGCGAACATGACCCCAATTATACGCAGTAAAGATGATTGTCGCGAGCCCACAAAACTGCTATTTTGTAAGAAAATCACCTTTTACATATTTGTGACTCACCCGAACAAAGCGTTTTGCTCTTTTATTTGTATTATGTTCGGTAAAAAATGCAGATAACAGTTGAAAGCAAATAAAACACGAATAACAAAATTGCAATAAAATCGAAAGACAAAAATATTTTTTTGTCAAAATTGAGTATATTTTACTTGGCTAAAATAAGAAAAATAATGATCTAGATTTCCCTCCAAGGTAGTAAGAAACAAGATACACTAGATAGCTACCCAACCATAGGTCTTAAGATCAATTTTTCCAGAAGAAAATATAATGCCCTCACTCTCCAAGAGTTTTTTTTGCAGATTTGGACCACCAAATGCATAGCCACCAGCCAAGCTTCCGGTCGACCGTACCACACGATGACATGGCACATTCAGTGGATCAGAATTGGTGTGAAGTAAGCGACCAACCTGCCTCGGATGCATGTCCAGCACTCGTCCCAACTCGCCGTAGGTAGTCACCATGCCAGGTGGAATCTTGGCTACAATCGCAAACAAAGCGGCTTGTCGTTTTTTACTCTCAAGCGTCATATACCTCCCAAAGTAGACTATAATAAAACATAATGAAAGCAATGGTTATCTTCGGTCTTGGTGCAGAGGGCATGTCTACCTATCACTACTTGTATAGACAAAATCGTAGACAAGACTTCCTACTCGTAGATGACAAGCAACTTGGTGAGTTGTCACCACAATGGCAAGAAGTTTTGGCAAACAATGAGAACACGCGCTTTCTGCAGGCCAAAGAAGTACGAAAACAACATCTGGTAGACAGCATTATTGTCAAAACACCAGGGATTTCACCCGCTCACCCCGTACTCTTGCTCTCCAAAAAATCTAAAATACAGATTACCTCCAATACCCAACTCTTTTTTGAGTACCTCAATCAACACGCGCCCGAGGCAAAAACAATTGGTGTGACTGGCACCAAAGGAAAAAGCACCACCACAGCACTCATTCATCATGTGCTTAGTAGCAACAACCTGCCCGCTCTCCTGGCAGGAAATATTGGCGAGCCTGCGCTCAACCTGGTTGCAGACATTAAGCGACTGCAAGCAGCGCAAACACAACCAATTATCGTACTGGAGTTCTCGAGCCACCAACTCATGAATCTTGCCTATAGTCCAAACATTGCGGTAGTACTCGATATCACGCCAGAGCATCTCGATTACTATGTTTCTTTTGCCCAATACGCTGCGGCAAAATCGGCTATTTGTCGCTTTCAGCAACCTGAAGACCTAGTTATCTTTGATCCAATTTTGCAAGGCGCTTCACAACTAGCAAAACAAAGCCAAGCTCAGCAATTACTTTTTGCAGATACTACAACTAAAACTTCGCCAACTGCTCTAGAGGCAGAACTCAACCACAACGTGATCCTGCTACATGGCAAAAAAATACTCTCCGCCACTATGCTGCCGCTGACTGGTCGCCACCAGTGGCTCAATGCACTCCCAAGTGTCATCATTGGCAAACAGTTTGGTCTCAGTGATAAGCAAATTGCCAAAGCGCTGACTAGCTACCAGCCCCTGCCGCATCGTCTCGAATTTATAACCGAGAAAAAAGGCACGCGCTACTACAATGATTCACAGGCTACCACACCAGAGGCTGCGATCGCTGCCCTGCGTAGCTTCCCAGATAACACTGTCGTACTAATCGCTGGTGGCTCCGATAAAGGCGTTGATCTCAGCGCATTTGCGCAGGAAATTATCGAGAGAGGCGTAACTGCAGTCGCGCTCTTTCCTCCAACCGGACAAAAAATACAAAAACTGGTCGAAGCAACAACAGAAAAAAATCAGCAAACCCCACCAGCCATGCGGATCGTCGACTCTATGCCAAAAGCCCTAGCATTCGCACTAAAGCACACGAGCAAAAACTCAGTTATACTGCTCTCACCTGCTTGTGCCAGCTTTGGGATATTCAAAAATTATCAGGATCGGGGGGAGCAGTTTCGAAATACAATAGACTCACTTGTTGCATACGGCAAAAACTGATAAACAGCAAGCAGACTTCGATAGCTACTACACGTTAGTTAGAAACGAAACCTCTATTAGTTCCACTAATAATCTCTACATTTGCTACAACCATCTTGCCTCCCCCACCACTCCCATATGATCGCTTACGCCAGAGATAATTTTGACATTATCAAGGGTGATTCCTGACGTAGCAAAGATTGTATCAACAACCAATTGTAAATCACCTGCATAGTGAAGATCGGGATCTATCGTTGTCGCAACCTCCTGTGGTACGTGGTCGGTCAGTAGTGACTCAAACAAGCCAAAAAGCTGTCCGCCGCGGGGTGCGTTGAAGTCACCACACAACACGAGTTTGTCAAACGTTCTAATGATCTGTGCCAATCGCCCAAAGTCCTCTAACTGCAACTGACTTAACTCGCCCCCCTTGGACCAAGTAAAGTGCGTCGTCGCAATGGGATACCATAGACCAACTTTGTTAATTTCTTGCAACAATACAATGCGCTGACTATCATTTGGCCGGTGAAAAACAGGCAGTATATTCTCACCACCATATTGCTGAGTGTGCTGTTTTCTCGTTGGCAAGTTAGTAAGCTGCGCTACTCCCCAATGCCCGAGCGGGTGGATTTTGTACTCATTGACTACCCGAATATCACTCATTGGCTCAAATACTGCGCTCATACCAAGTGCTGCCTCAATCTGAGGCAAATCTGCTGCAAACACTTCTTGTAGACACACGACATCTGGCTTGAGCTTTTGCACGACTGGCAACCATCGATCTAGATGTTTGTGTCCTTCAATATTTAGGGTAAGCAATCGCAAGCTACTCATCACTCTGGTATGCCAAACTATTTTTGAACTCTTCCAAGTTTTCAAGTGTTGTTTGCACCCCACGTATTGCTGCGAGCGCTGGTTCTTCTACAACAGAAACCGGTACGCCGAGTCGATCCGTCAGCCAAGCATCTAAACCACTCAACTGAGCCAAACCGCCCGAGAGCAAGAAACCTTTGTCGATAACGTCGGTAGTTAGTTCTGGCCGAATATTCGAGAGCAACTCAGTAATTGCTCGCTCGACTCGCTGTGCATACTTGAGTACAGGTTTGTGCAGCTGAGCGCTGGTGATTTCTAGTTCTCGAGGTCGCTTCGTCTCGGCATCCTTACCAGTCACGAGCAACTTTCTCTTTTCTTCTGGATGAAGTGAAGCAATGTGGTGCAACAAATGAGCGGTTCGCTCTCGACTGAGAGAAAACTGCATACACTCGCGCAGTTCCAGCGCGAGCCAATCGAGAACTGTGCTACCACCAAGCGGCAACGCGACATAATCGACAATACTTCCCAGTGATACAACTACTGCTTCAGTCCGATCATACCCGAGCTGAACCAAGAAGCTACCAGACGTATCAGCAATTGGTACGCCAGCGCCTATACTAGCTGCCAATGGCTCGGCAATAGTGTGAACACTACCCGCGCCCAAACCATACAAAACGTCAATCCAAGATTGACGCGCAGCAGGAGAAATCATAACCGCGGTCGTAACCATCATGGCAGGACTTGGGAGCAACCAATGCACCGAAGCCTGGCGCAAAAACATCTGCAACAAAGCTCGCGCCAGCGGCTCGTCAGTTACTTCGCCTGTCTTGACTGGCCACTGCACGACAATCTCCTCATTGACTCGTCCAGCCATTTTTTCTGCCTCAGCTCCAGTTGCAAGCACTTTGTCTGTTTGTACTTCGACTGCCAAAACACTTGGTTCGTCGAGTACTACTCCTCTTTCTGGTGTAACCAGACGAGTGCGATGGGCACCACAATCGAGACCAAGTCGGAGTGGGCGGAAAATAGGTGTGATCTGCATGGCTTCTTGTTGTTATAATACTCGCATGCTTCGCTCGGTCAATAAACGCGTTTTTTATACTACGCTCTCTGGTGTTGTCATCTTACTCGGTGCATTCATTGCTATTCAGTATGCCAAAGGTGCCTATAGAGTGACGACCGCGGGCTTTCGTGCCGACACTGGTTTGCTTGCTGCCAACTCATTTCCCACTGGCGCGCAGGTGAAGGTAAATGGTCGGCTCGTCAGCGCTACCGACGATACACTATATCTCGAACCAGACACATATGATGTTGAAATTATCAAAGATGGATATCAACCCTGGCGCAAACAACTCGAGGTAAAATCAGAATTGGTTACACAGACAGACGCATTACTATTTCCCATTGCTCCAAGCCTCTCAACACTCACTTTCACCGGCGCCCAAAACCTCCTGCCCTCTCCTGACGGACAGAAAATTCTCTACTACACTGCCTCAATGTCAGCCGAGCAAAAAAACGGTCTCTATGTACTTGAGCTCACCAGCTCGCCGTTTCCGCTGCAAAAAGGACCACGACAAATTCTTCAAGACTCCCCTGCTCTAGACCTTTCACAAATACAAGCTATCTGGTCACCCGATAGCACTGAGATTCTTATCCTCTCGCCAAATCGTGAAATTTTGCTGCAAGCGGATAGAAAAAATGAGTCGGCAAATCTCTCCGACATTAGCTTTCGCCGCAAACAACTGCTGGCTGGCTGGGAAGAGGAGATGTATCTACGCGAACGCCAATTTATGAAAGAGTTTCCCCCAGAAATTGTCGCTATCGCGACTCAAGGTGCGCAAAATGTCTATTTTTCTCCCGACAAAAAGCGCCTGCTATACACCGCAACCATTGCGCAAGAACTGCCGATACTTATTACTCCAGCTGTTCCTGCACGAAGCACACAACAAGAAACACGCACGCTCTCGCCTGGCAACATGTATATTTATGATCGAGAAGAAGACACTAACTTCTTGATTGCCGGCCTGTCAGACGATGACACAACAAACAGCAAGTGGTTGCTCGCCGACGATGTTTTTGCTCCATCTGCTCGATCGCTCGAAGCTAGTTCAAGTGCATTCCAGACACTCCAAGCCACAGTGGCAGCCGAAACAGCCCAAAACTTTGCCCGCTATCACACCTCTCTCTACGCCAATAATTACCAGTGGTTTCCCGACTCCTCTCATTTGCTCTACGTTGGCAACAATGAGATCAAAGTCATTGGAGCGGATAATACCAACCCAACAACCGTGTATTCTGGACCGCTCGCGTCCAACTTTATCTACCCGTGGCCAGACGGTAGACGCTTGATAATACTCACCAGTTTTAGCCCCTCAGCCCCCGCCAATCTCTACGCTGTGGAGTTAGAATAATCAAGTACGGAGTGTAGCTCAGATGGCTAGAGTGCTGCGTTCGGGACGCAGAGGTCGCTGGTTCGAGTCCAGTCACTCCGACAGAGGTATAATAACCACGGGCTCCCATAGTTCAATGGATAGAACGAGTGCCTCCTAAGCGCTAAATCCAGGTTCGATTCCCGGTGGGGGCACCATCTATCATATATTTTTTTCAGACATATTCGTATTAATACCATATGGCCGAGAACCTATGTTTGGCGGCTCCTCTGCTTCCGTTGAAATTTCCTTGAGATACTCAATAACTGCTGCTGCAAACAGACGCACGCCGGATTCCACAGTAAGCGCCATTAAATACAGCGCACGCAAAAAGTCATGCGATTGTTCTGGAATTCTTCCTGTCAATTCTGCTGCATGCAACAAGGTCGTCTCGTTGCCGGTTCCAGAAAGTTCGGCTGCATGCTCAATTGATTCTTCAAGAGCAAGGTATAAGTCGCGAATAAAATCATCGCGCAACATCTCAACTAAGATTTGCGCATGACCTGTAAGTATTGCCGCCTCTCCGTCATACTGCTCGACTTGAGTTATCCGCCTCTTGCGGACCTCTTGTTTTGACTGCTCATTTCTAAAAGTACTCGAAAAGGTTCCAGAAGCTTCTCGGTTCTGGGCCGCAAGCATAAAAATAAGTGCTGTAGTAAGCGAGAGTCTGTGATTAAAAATTAACTTAATAGCAGCAAAAAATGACTCTGTGTTAGAAAAATCAATCTCAAAAACGCCCTGAGTCCTGTCCACAGATGCTTCCAAAGGCAACCCGTTTATATGTTGTGAACGTTCTTCTCTGAGCACAGCACTCACTCTAGCATCCTTCCGCGGGCAAGCTATCGGATTACTAAACTTACTATAGCAAATTTTCTGCGGATGCAAATAGACAGAATGTTACAATCTGGACAACGCTCTTATAGTTCAACGGATAGAACAGAAGTTTCCGGAACTTCAGATGTGGGTTCGATTCCCGCTGGGGGCACTCTAAAGTCTCGCCAACACAATAGTCTTGTAAATATCCGGAACGTTCACAGAAACCATGTGCTTCGTGAGCCGTTTCTACCTCCCCACCTCCTCTTCCGCATAAATCACACACTCCATCGCACCAGAGTAGTTGAACAGCTCATCGACGTTGAAAATGATATCGATCTCGCGCTCGGCATCCTCTTTGCTCGAGGAAGCGTGGATGAGGTTGTACTGCTGGCTCATCCCAAAATCACCGCGGATTGAACCGGCCTCTGCCTCACGACCAAGCGTGGTGCCGACGAGCTTACGGACAACTGGGACCACATCAACACCTTCCCAGACCATCGCCACGATTGGCATCGAACCCATAAATTCCTTGAGATCACCAAAAAAACTTTTTTCTTTGTGCTCGACGTACCATTCTGAAAGCATGGCATCGGTCATACTCACCATCTTGAGACCCACGAGCTTAAGCCCCTTGCGCTCAAAGCGGCTGATAATCTCGCCGATCAAACTGCGCTGGAGGCCATCTGGTTTGACGAGGACTGCGGTGCGGGTGTTTGCCATGTTGTTCCTTTCAAGTTATTTGTTATTGGTAGTCTATCACACTTTCTCAAGTACGCTGCCAAATAAAGGCAGTTTTGCCGCTCTATTTTCGAACAAAAAAATTAAGAAACAAAACGCTCAAAAACTGCCGAATCAGGAAACGGACCAATCAAAGCTAAGCGTTGTTCTCCGGCCACGTAGAGTTCTTTCGCCAAACGAGCTACGTCGACCAAACTAACCGCTTGTATCTTGGCTTGAACTTCTTGTGGTGTCTCAATTTTTTCGGACAACAACTGCCGCATACCATAAAACTGCGCTACCGAACGACTATCCTCTAGACTAAGAGTCATCGTCCCGAGCAGGTGCTCCTTCGCTCGATTGAGCTCCTCTGCTGTTGCTGACTTCTCACCGGTGGCGAGTAACCTAAATTCATCGAGAATAACTTCGAGCGCTTCCTCTACTCTTTCTGGATCGACTCCAGCCGAGGCACCGACAATACCAATGTCATGATAAAAATCGACATCGCCACGGACGTAATAACACAGCCCTCGCTTTTCGCGTACTTCGCTAAACAGCCGCGAACTCATCGAGCCACCCATGATCGTGTTGAGAACGCTCAAAATGTGTCTATCCTTGTGCCCACGCGCCAAGCCCGACCAACCCAAAATCAGATGCGCCTGCTCTGTTTTGCGATTTTCGACGTGAAGTTTGTTTGGTTCAAGTGCGACTTGATTAAGATACGAAGTTAGGTCTTGCTTACCCGTTGCTCGATCGCTGGCCTGCTCGGCAAACAAGGCAGTGATATTCTGTTCTAGTTTGGTATCTGAAAGCGCGCTTGCATCACCAGCCAAAACCAACAAAATATTTTCTTGTCCATACCAACGGTTGAGAAAATGAGTAAACTGCTCTCGAGTCATAGCACGAATTACCTCCTTGGTGCCAAGTATGTCGTGGCCAAGGCCGGCATCGGGAAACACAAGTCTGTCAAACAGCATGCCGACATACTGCATCGGCGTGTCGTGGTACATATTCATCTCTTCGATAATTACGCCTTTCTCGCGTTCGATGTCTTCGTCCTTGAGAAGTGGGGCAAGCAGCATCTCTGACAGAGCTGTCAGAGCAACCGGCAAATGGCGACTCGCCGCCTTGATGTAGTAGCCGGTGTATTCTTTGCTGGTAAAGGCGTTGAAGTCGGCACCAAGCGTATCAATTGCGCTCGAGAGAGCCTGGGCAGACGGATAACTCTTGGTGCCTTTAAACACCATATGTTCAAAAAAATGCGCGATGCCTTGTTCTTCTTTTCTTTCGTATCGTGAGCCAGTATTGGCCAAAATGAGTGCGGTCACCGACTCAACTGCTGGCATCGGTATACGCAGTACTGAGATATTGCCAAAATTTTTCAAGGAAGCTTGTGATGGTGACACGCTCGGTATTGTAACGCAGCTGACACTGTCTGGCTACATCTGCTCTACCACCGGCATGCCCAAAAGCGTCATGCCCTCTCGCAACACGCGATTGACTGCAGCCACTACTACAAGTTGTCGCTGCTGTCTGGGAGTGAGGGTGTTGTTTGTGTTGTTTAGAATTGGACAGGCTTCATAGAAGCGACTAAAACGCTGGGCCAAACCAAATAAATACGTGCACAACAGGTGTGGAGAAAGAGTCTTGGCAGCCGACTCAACTGTATCAGAATATGAGTTAAGGTAAAGTAATATATCGCGTTCTTCAAATTTTATTTCATCATCAAAAACTACTTTATTGGCTAGCAATGTATCAATAAGTTTCGTAATAGATCCATTTTCTCCAATACGTGCTGCTTTGCTCAAAATACTCTGACAACGTACGGCAGTGTACTCCAAATAGGGACCAGAATTGCCAGTAAAATTGAGGGACTCTGCAAAGCTAAAGGCTATGCTCGAACCCAAATTTGCTTTAAGCAAAGTGTACTTTACGGCAGCAATTGCCAACTTATCTGCAAGAACAGCTTGTTCAGCTGCTACCATATCAGCTTGCGTCTCTGCCAAAATGGCGAGAATATGTTTTTGCGCCTCGTCGATCAAGCCGGGTCCGGAAACAATATTGCCCGTCCGACTCGACATTTTACCTACAGGCAAACGCACCATACCGTGTGAGACGTGTGTTGTCTTTGCTGCGTGCTTTGGCAACACTTTTGCCATCGCGCTCAAGACAACTTTGAAGTACTCATCCACTTCATTGCCGGTCACAATAATCGAGCGATCATATGGACCCAGTCGATCTTCTTTCAGTTGTGGCAAACCCATTTCTTTTGCCTCGTAGGTAGGAAAACTCAGTGAGTTGATAAACACCCGATTATGTAAGCCTTCTTTTTCACCCAAATACACAATTGCCCCAGCGCTCTCTGAGAAAATACCATCAGTCACATGCTCGCTGACAAGCGAATAACCGTACTCAGCCGACTGGCTTTCGAAAAAATGCTCTGAAAATTTTGTACCCAATCGCGCATAAATGGTATCGAAGTACTGTAGGCTCCAGGCCCTACCAGTTGTGTAAAGCGTCGCAATTTCGGTCAAAAGCTGTGCGTCGTGCTTGCGGCCTTTGCTGTAATCAACCTTTGGGGCAATACCTTCTTCGTTTTGCAACCGCTCTTGGCTGGCGAGAAAAGTAAGCAAATTGATCTCTTGCATCTCCTGCTTTGCGGTAGGAATATCTTCGTATGCAGTCGCTCCAGTTGCGTACGCCCTACCAAGAAATGCGACTCGCTCTGCCAAGGGGTGATTGGCAAGATCTGCTAATGTCAGTCGTTCTTTGGCGAACAGCGTTCTCATGCCCCATAAACTCTTGGCTACGTGCATACCAACGTCACCCTGATAACAAACCGGAATCACTTCTGCCCCCGTCGCTCTGAGAAGGCGAGAAATCGTCTCACCAACGGTAATATTAAAGAGATGCCCAATATGAAACTCCTTAAACGGATTTGGGTCGGCATACTCCACTAGAACTCGTTGTCCCGCAGCGGTTTGCGGCACCAAAGTCACTGCTTCATCAGCAAATTGTGTGAGGTGACTCACTACTGCCTGTGACGTCAGCGTGAAGTTGAGAAAGCCAGGTTTTGCTGCTACCACCTCCCGTACGAGTTTTGTCAATTTGGCTTCAGTCGATAACTTCTCAGCAAGGAGTTCGCCAAGCAGTACTGGCGACGTAACTTCGAGTCGAGACCGATCGTCGGCCGAAAGCTGGTTAAACAACACCAACGGCCAGTCGCTCGCTAAATCGGCAGCAATATGACTGGGAGCTAAAACAAGTTCTGGCTGTCCCGACACAATCCCAATCAGTTCTTGCGAAAGCCGATCGAGCGCAACTGCTATTTGTTTGGCGGCAGATTCTTGTAGTGACTGTGGTGACATAGAGTTGTATTGTACACCTTGCACCAGCGTCCTTGCATGATCCTTGTCACATAAAAAAGGCGAATGAAATAGAGTATATTTATTACTCTTTGCCAAATGAGGAAAAACTACAAAAACATAATTTATAGAGAAAAAAAATGTACTCAAAATGAATAAAAAATATGAAAACGAAGTATGAAGAAAAAAATTTTTGTACTCGGTTTGTCTTGTCAAAGCCTACAAATTTTTCCAAAAAAACAACACCAAGAGAATGTGCCGTAAACAACTCATCAGCCAAATGTCCAAATGATTCGCTACAAAAATTTCTCCAAAAACTAAGTTAATGAATGAAACTCAAAAAGTGCTACAACAAAAATCATCGCAACAAATATTTTCAAAACGAAACAGAGCAGCGCTACAAAAAAAACAAAGCTCGTCACTGCATAATCCAGTACCGCTGTCCGTCACTTTCCAAACTGACGCTACCAAGCTCATCACTACGAAGTATGTCTATCCTCCGTGTTCGCAATCTTTCCAATACAACCTCTGTCGGATGCCCATACGGGTTATTTTCCCCGACACTAATTAGAGAAGTTTCGGGTGTAATTCTCTCCAAAAACAACTCCGAAGTGCTCGATTTAGACCCATGATGCCCCACTTTTAGGATATCGACATCACTGAGTACTCCTGCCTGGAGAAGTGCTAACTCAAGTTCTGAATCAGCGTCAGCAGTAAACAGCATTTTGAACTGTCGAAACTGCAATAAAAGAACGATAGACCAGCGATTACTCTGTCCGTCATCGACTGGAATAAATCCATTTGCAGCCGATAGTATTGTTTCGGCATTTGCTGCATTTTGAGCCAATTTTTCTTGAAACACCACCATTGGTGCCAGAATTGTGAGCGAGATTTCGTTGTCAATTATAATTTTTTGGCCAGTCTTTGCTGCAGTAATACGTCCTATAAGTTCTTTTTCACTCGAGGCAGAATCGCTCAGAGCGGCAAAATCGGCAGTTTCTCTCGTCACTGGCGGCAGTAGTAATGACTCGACAGAAAATTGCTCAAAAACAAGCGGTAGCCCACCAATATGATCTTGATCTGGATGAGTGGCAATGACTAGTTCTATAGTCTTATCGAGAAATGGTAACTCCGACCAGAGGCAACTCAAAACTTTTTCACCTCGTCCCCCATCTATGAGTATCTGCGTTTGTCTTCGACTAATCAGAAAAGCATCGCCCTGTCCGACGTCGCACATCGTGATACGCAACAAATCTCCTTTTGCAACAGACTCCTTGCGGATCAAAAAAAGCAAAAAAATAATTGCAGTAAGAAAACACAGTAATACACTAAATCTCAAAAATTTCATACCAGTTGTCGCACTTTCTTGCGAGATTGTTGCTCACCAACCCACCAAATAATGCGAAACAGCACGAGCACGCCCCACCACACAACAGAGAACCAATCCGGCACTGCTTTCCAAACAAAACTACTCGGTAAAACTGCTTGCAACCAAGTAAGTAATAATAACTCTACTTGCCAAATAAGTTCGAGCGAAAAGCGAATAGGATAAAAAATGACTTGAGCTAAACCTGGAAAAACAGCAAACACAGGCGAAAATAAAACAATTACTACACCAAAAAATAAGAGTAAAGGAAAAAACCAGGCTAGAAAAACTGTAGAAATCGGCGCAAACAACTGAATCTCACCAAAAGTATCGAGTATAAGGGGGGCAACAGAGATCTGAGCAATCAAGCCTATAACAATAGTACCTCTAGTATACTCTAAAAAAGCGCTATTCCATCGAGCAACTTGGGAGAGTGCGTGTTGCCGCAGACCAAGTTCGGCTCGCAAAAAAAAATTTCTATCTGATAAAGCCAGGGGTGCAAACAAAATAATACCAACAGTAGCTGCCACTGAAAGTCTAAAAGATACAGATATACCCCCTTCAGGCCAGATCAGCAGTATTAGGCAGACAGTAACTATCAAGCGCACCAGAGGTGGGAGTGATCGTCGAGCCAACCACCAGGCTAACATTGAGAGCAACCACATGCACCAGGCACGAATAAGTGAGGGACGAAATCCAGTCAAAACAACCAGGTAGAAACTTGCCATACCAGGTATACAAATCTGCAAAAATCGAGGCAGTCGCATAGGAACAAATGTACTCAACACCAACAAAAAAATACCCAGATGAAAGCCCGACGGCGCCAGGAGGTGTTGAAGTCCTAGATCGGCAAATAAATCGAGCACTTCCGGATCTAGTACGTCATTGGCACCAAGTGATACGGCTGCAACCAGGCTACCAACTTCTCTGCCAAGCAGGTAATGCAGCTGGGCAATCACTACTTCTCGCCGAGTACGCCACCACTCTACTTGACAAGGAAACCAACATTTTGCCGAACTGAGCAAGTTGTAAACTGAGTGAAAAAACTGATCTATAGGCAAAAAACTAATAAAAAAAGCAGTATCACTACTTGCTACTCGACTGCTAAACCTGGATTTATCTAGAAAAAATGCCAAAAAATTGTAGTATTTTGATCTGGAAAATGAGTCATAATAGGCAAAATCAGCGAGTGAAATAGCCCCTCTAGAGAATGCGAAGATCGATTCGGGTAGAAATAATTCAATACTTTGATCGAGAAACGTCACTTTTTGGGTTATTTGTAATTGTTGCAAAAAGTTAGTTATTATTAAAAATACAAAAATAATCAAAATAGAAAGTAATATTACTTTTTTTTCAATAGTTATTTTCTTATTTTTTGACACGAAATAGTATGTTTAATAGTAATTTGGGATTAATAGCTATAGATTTGCGCAAAAATCCTATAAATACCTCAGTATTGTTTTTTTCAGAGCGTTAGCTGCTGTTTAATCTGCTCAAAAACAGTCTTGGAAAGCACACCACGATCTACCACTTCTTGTAGTTGCTGATATGGACGACCCGCAATAATATCGGTCGCGCGCTTCTGACCAATTCCAGCTAAGCTTTCGAGCTGGGCGGTTGTAGCGGTGTTGATGGAGATAGTATCGCTTGTGGTTGGCTCAGTAGTCGTAGATATAACTTCTGCATCACTGACAAACGGCACATACACTTTGTCCTCATCCTTAAGCTTTTGGGCTAAATTGATTCGCTGGGCTACTGCTCGATCATCAACCCCAATACGAAAACCGCCTGCTCGAGTGATTGCCTGGCCAATACGAGATCCAGCATCGAGCTGATACATCCCGGGATGTAGTACCGCTCCAGATACATCGACGACTATTTGGTCGCTCGGCTGAATAATCTCAACGATAGTTGTGCCTTGCTCTGCTTGAATCTGCGATTGACCCACTTCTCGAAATTGCCATAAGCTCAAACCACTTACAAATATTCCTGTCACAAGTGTAGCTAACCAGAGTCGAACTCGAATAAATCGCCAGAGTTGTCGCGCACTAACCAACAATGGTTCGTAAAGCTCGAACATGAGACTACTCTACTAAACAAATGTAACGCGAACTGTAGTAAGTAGACTAAACTTGGGTAGAAAAACTCAAAATTTTGCCGCTAATATAGCGGGCTGTGGGCTTCGAACCTAGAATCCAACGCTGAACAACCGGATCAGCTTGCGCACGCTCGATTACAAACGCTTCATCTAAAAGCTTATCGGCTGCGATCTGCACCCGGGCCCGGACCTTACCGTCAACTTGAATGGGAATTTCAAACTGCTCCTCGGCTGCGAGTTTCGGATCAGCCTGAGGCCAATCACTCTGATGCAACGAAATAAACTGACTGGGAGAATTTTGAATTTTTTGATAAAGTTCCTCGGCCAAAAAGGGAGCAAATGGCGCAAGCAGTTGTACCCAAGCGACGACTTCTTCTTTTGGTAAAACCACACTGCTTGACCTACTGGAGCGCTCAAATTGATTTAAGCACTCCATGAGTGCAGCCAATGCCGTATTAAATTTCAAGGCAGGAATATCGGCAGTTACTTTTGTAATTGTCTGGTGCAACTTACGCCTGACCACCTGCTGCTCTGGATGAGCGTTTGTCGCTTGCTCGCCCACCTGTGACAGTATGGCGGCGTGCATGCGCTGTAGGAAGCGGTACATACCGGCTACGGCACTCACATCCCACGGCTTATCAGACTCGATTGGGCCCATAAACATCTCGTAGATGCGTAGCGTGTCGGCGCCAAACTTTTCGATAATTTCGTCTGGATTGATCACATTCCCCTTGCTTTTGCTCATTTTCTTGCCGTCTGGACCCAAGATCATTCCCTGGTGGCGCATCTTGGTGAACGGCTCATCAAACTTGAGATAACCTTGGTCCCGCAAAAACTTGGTAAAAAACCGAGAGTACAAGAGGTGCAACACAATGTGCTCAGGTCCAATCATGTAAAAATCGACTGGCAGCATCTCCTTGAGCTTTGTGGGATCGGCAAACTGCGACTCATCTCTAGCAGAGCCGTATCGTAAATAGTACCAACTCGAATCAACAAACGTATCCATAGTGTCGTACTCAGGTCGCCAGCCTTTGCCGTAGAGTTTTTCTACTCGAGCCTTAAACGCTTTGCTCGAAGTAAGTGGCGACTCCCCAGTCGGTTTGAAATCGACGTCAGTCGGCAGTGTCCATGGCAGGTGTTCTTCCTTGACTGGGTGTGGTTTACCCTCGGGGTCGTACACAATCGGGATTGGCGCTCCCCAGTAGCGTTGGCGAGAAATCAGCCAGTCGCGAAGCTTGTACTGAGTAGATTTTTTGCCAAAACCTTGCAACTTGGCATCCTGGAGCATGTCTCGTCTACCTACTTCAAAATCCAAACCAGAATACTTGCCAGAACTCGTAAGTTTGAATGCAGAACGCTGCGCTTTAATTTTACTGTAACTGATAAAATCAGGGTTCCCCTCGACCACACTTCTTATGGGTAGTTTGTGTGCGGTCGCAAACTCACGGTCCCGTTCGTCATGCGCAGGCACAGCCATAATCGCACCGGTGCCATAATTTGCGAGGACATAATCTGCTACAAAAAGTGGTACGCTCTCTTGAGTAAAGGGGTTGCGCAGTGAGATGCCTACAACCTCGATCCCAGACTTCTCTTTATTTGTTTGTCGTTGTAAATCGGTTTTGGAACTAGCTTTTTCTATATATCTACTCACTGCCTCCCAGTTTGAAATAGCTGATTTGTGCCTGGCAAGCAGCTCATGCTCCGGGGCAATAACCATAAAAGTACAACCAAAAATCGTATCATGTGCGGTTGTGTACACTTCTAACTCACCGATCTGCTTGTCACCTGAATGGAGCGGAAACAAAATACTTGCGCCCTCACTCTTCCCTATCCAGTTCAGCTGCTGCTGCTTGGTCGGCTCCGGCCAATCTACCTGGTCTAAGCCGCTAATCAGCTCATCTTTGTACTCAGTGATCTTAAAAAACCACTGCTTCATATTCTTTTGCGTTACTTCGCTATCACAACGCTCACAGGCACCGTTGACAACTTGCTCATTGGCCAGGACTGTCTGACATGATGGACACCAATTGACCATGCCATTTCCTTGATATGCCAAGCCTTTTTTATAAAACTCTAGAAATAACCACTGTGTCCACTTGTAGTACCCAGGATGTGAGGTCGCGACCTCAGCTTCCCAATCATAAGAAATTCCAATGCGCTTGATTTGCCGACGAAAAGTATTGATTGCATTGCGTGTCGTCTCGACTGGATGCACTCCTGTTTTGACTGCATAATTCTCGGCAGGCAAGCCAAATGCATCCCACCCAACCGGAAAAAATACTTTCTTGCCCCGCATGCGGTTGAATCGTGCCAAAATATCGAGAGCTGTTTTGCTCTCTACATGGCCAACGTGCAACCCTTGACCAGATGGATAGGCAAAAGCAAACAGCAAATATAGCCAATCATCACCGGGCTGGTTGGTTGTTGCCATGTTTTGGAACAAAGCATGTTGCTCCCAGGTTTTTTGCCACCGCTCTTCAATATCAATATGATCGTAAGGTACTGCTTGCATCTCGAGGTTCGAGTATATCACAGCTTGAGGTATCAGGTAGAAGTATCTACAATGACTGTATGTCCAACGTGCTGCACTCAGCTGCTCTTGTTATTACCATTGGCTTTGTGTACGTTTGGCTTAGTATTCCGGTACTACAACCATACTCGCTACAAATTTTTGCACTTACTATCGCTGTTTTCTTTATTATAAAACGCCTGGCCAAAGCCAAGTTTTGGCATATCGTGCCTGAGCATGCCTCTCTTGAGATAACCCTGCTTACCTTTGCCTTTTTAATCTTAATTGGTGCTACTGGCAACCTCGAGTCGCCATTTTTTGCCCTGTCGTATATCCACCTCTTTTTCTTAGTCCTCGCTACTCGACCACCAACTGCTATTGTTACCACAATTGCCACCGCCTTGCTCCACTTTAGTCTAGCTGGAACGCTGAACGCCGCCATGTTGCAGGCACTTATTTCACTGCCAGTTCTCTTACTTATTTTTTTATTTGCCAAAGCCCAATATGATGAGGCAAAAGCAGCCGAAGAAATCATTGCTGCCGAAGAGCAACAACTCGAGACAGTAGAGGCGAAAGAACGCTCGCTCGAAGAATTTTTGACAACTTTCCTACAACCCAGAATCACGACGCTAACGAAGTTTAGTAGCGATCCAGCTGTCCCCAAAGATCTCTCGACACAACTTTCGCTCATTACTTCAGAAATCGAAAAACTGCTGCGAAAGAACTAGAGTATGACAAAGCAAGCACTACTCTGGGGATGTGCTTGGATGATAACCTGGACAAGCTATCACCTAGCACTGTCACCAGTTCTGGCAGAGCGTCTCGAATCTGATTCATACGTCATTCAGTTTGGTAACTTCAACGTTACAGCTGGAGAAAAAGAAAGTGCGTCATACAAAGTAACTGATACAGTCGGCCAAACGGGTGCGGGTCCATATGGACAGTACGGTGTGTCTAGCTACTTTGTCGGTGGTGGCTTTCAGTATATTTACCAGATTGATCAATTTGCTTTTTCGATTTCAAAACTCGCGATCGACCTAGGAGAACTCACAGCCGGCGCGCACAACACCGATGCGCTGACACTTTCTATTACTACTGGGGGCGCTGGTGGCTACGCTATCTATACTTATGAGACCAAACCACTGACGCACGAAAATGGATCAAACACGATTGCCGACACTACTTGTGATAGCGGCACCTGCAGTGAGTCATCTGCTGGACTCTGGACCAACACTAGTATTGGTGGCTTTGGCTTTAATGCTACGGGCAGCAGCGATGTGTCGAGCGACTTTCTAACCACCGACCACTTCCGCCAGTTTGCCGACAGCTCTGCCGCCGAGTCGATGCAAGCTATCATGAGCTCAAACGACATAGTAGAAAACGAAACTGCTACCATTACCTACAAAGCAGGACTCAACAGTGCAAGTCAGGCAGCAGGACGCTACGATACGGCTACCGTCTTTGTCGCGGTACCAGGATACTAAAGCATGAAAATAAGATTACTTGCTACTACCCTAGTCATGCTCGCCCTCCTCTTGGCATTGTCTGTAGGCGGGGCGTCGGCTCAGACTAGTCAGTTTTCACTTATTGTCGGTCCATCACAAGCGTATCTCAAAATCCTACCAGGCAATAAAGCAACGCACACAATCACGCTCGAAAACTCAGGCAACCAAACACTTGAAGTGACGCCAAAAATACTCGACTTTATAACCGACGGCAAAACTGGTATTCCTGTTCTACTTGGCAAAACAGAATTTGCGTACCTTGACATGACCGACTCGCTCTTTAGACCTATTTCCTTAGCACCCAAAACAAAAGCTCAGCTTACACTGTCATTTTCTGTTCCACCAGGGGCGAAAAACAAAGAGTACCCGCTCTCTATTCTGTTTACGACCGAAAAGCTCCATTCGAGTCTGGCCGATAACAGAGACAACCCTAGCCCTGTCTCTGGCTCAGTCGTCAGCAACCTCGTTGTGCTCGTCTCCGATGACTCAGTTGCAAGCAAAAAAATAGCACTCAAAGACCTTGCTGCACCCAAGTTTATCGACAGCTTTGGCCAGATTGAATTTGCGCCAGTCGTCCAAAATGAGGGGTACGCAGCTACCATTGCTTCTGGCAGTGCGAGCATTAATGACTTCCGGGGCAAAAAACTTGCTGAGTTTCCCCTGTATCCCGACAGCATTCTGGGCTTTAGCTCTCGAGAGCTACGCAGCTACACCGCAGCCGATCTCACGCCTCGATTATTTAACTATAATCCACCATTCCTCATTGGTCCGTATAAGGTGGTGGTCGAAATCGACAATAGCACCGAAACACAGCAAGAAATTACTACGGAATACACAACTGTCATCGCCCTGCCGTTTTCCTTGCTTGGGGCGGCTGGACTTGGTATAGCCACATACTTCGTGTACACCAAGATTCTCAAAAAGATCACGCTGTAAATGACTGCTACTTGTAATCAAAAAAAATGGTACTAAACTGAATAGCGATGAAATTACATCAAGTTCGTCCCTGGCTTGTTTTTGCTGTTGTTTTTTTGGCAATTGCTGCCACTGGTCGATTTGCACAACAAAGTTACTCGGCAAACTTGACTAATGTATCGGTAACACTATCAAACTCAAGATTGTCATTTAAAGGCGCCTTGGCGGCTGGTAATACAGAAGGTTCTTCTCAGGTTACTATCA
>Ga0210057_1001370_pt1 | contig 37193 bp, 30 predicted proteins | sample CryGeyCG2114_010_2_FD_183968 | JGI IMG/M metagenome (GOLD analysis project Ga0210057, IMG submission 183968) | Groundwater microbial communities from aquifer - Crystal Geyser CG10_big_fil_rev_8/21/14_0.10 (SPAdes) (version 2) | ecosystem: Environmental > Aquatic > Deep subsurface > Groundwater ... | reverse complement strand
CTGTATTATAGCCGCCTCCGGTGGTTATCCAGGATCAATCGAAATGGGCAAACGCATTTATGGAATTGATGAAGCTAATAGCATGAACGGTATAGAGGTCTTTTTGGCGGGCGTGGCCGAACAGGATGGAGAATACTATACTTCAGGCGGCAGAGTCTTAGGAGTGACGGCTGTAGGTGCGACTTTAAGTGCCGCGCTAGATTCCGGCTACGCCGCTATGGAGAGAATTCAGTTCGAAGGCAAAAAAGTCAGACCAGATATTGGCGAAAAATCCCTAAAAAAGACTTAAAACCCGGCTTACAGATAATCTGGGCTACCAAAAATCCGCCGGCTGGCGGATTTCTGTTTGAGGGGTTAGTCTTAGCGATTGCGGTAGACTTTGCCTCTGTGCTGGACTCTTACGATGTAGATAGTGTTTCTTTCCAATATAAATACGATTCGATAAACTCCTACCCTAAAGCGATAGTCCGCATCTGACATTCCGGTTAATTTGTTGGCGAATTTTAACGGGTCGCCACTTTCGATGAAATATTTAAGTTTTTTCCCAATGCGTTCTCTTACGGGTGGGGGCAACGAATTAAGATCTCGCGCAGCAGTTTTGGTAATTAAATACCGGTAGGATTGGCCCGGCATTATAGATTCCCAAATACTTCTTCAAAAGTATGAACCTCACCCTTTTTAATCTGTTCGCGAGCCTCGACAATAGACTTTAGATACTCCGGGTCACTAGCGGTCAGTAGATCTTCGAGTTTGTCTAAATCCACGATGGCGTGGTCTTTTTTACCGCGTCGGGTAACAATCAGCACGTCATCCCGATTCACAGCGTCAAGAGCATCTGCTAAATTGTTGCGCAGTTTACTTGCACTAATTGTTTTAGTACCCATGGCTAACTCCTTAATTTGTTTAAACGTACGTTTTAATTGTACAACTCACAGAATACAGTGTCAAGCTTCCAAGAACCCGGCTTACAGATAATCTGGGCTACTCAAAAACTCCTCCACCCGAGAAGTTTTTTGTTTGGCTTGCTATACTTCTGTAATGACTACTTTCTACATCTGTCGACACGGTGAGTCCGAAAACAACAAAAAAGGCAGACTGATGGGTTGGATAGATACCCCGCTAACTGACGAAGGCATCCAAAATGCAGCGTCCTCGGCTGCAAAGTTAAAAGGCATCAAGTTCGACAAAATTATATCCAGCGACTTGGGCAGAGCGTTTACTACTGCTTATTTAATCTCCAGAACGCTTAGTTATTCTGCTGAAATTGAGAGACATAAAGAATTACGCGAAGTAAGTTATGGCGATATAGCTAATATGCCATATTCTGCTTATCCTGAGCTGTCACCAGCCGAAAACGCAAATTACGCTCCGCCCAACGGCGAATCGCTGTCTCAGATGCAGCAAAGAGCCACAGAATGTATAGCCAATATTAGTGCTGCTAATCCTGATAAAACTATTTTGATTGTGGCCCACGACGGCACTATCAATGCCGTTAAAGCCGGTTTTAGTAAGCAGAATATAGGTTCTGTAGATGCTGCTCACAGCCCGCACGACTTCGTCGCCAAGTTCACAGTAAGTGGCGGCACCATCACCTCATTCACCGAGATTTAACCCACACCACCCAAAAATTCTTTCCATCCGAGGAGTTTTTCATATCTACTGATATGATTATCTAATGGGACAAAAACTGGCCGTTGACATAATACTAATACCGCCCAAAGAGATTTTGGGGCTTGCAATAAAAGTAAATAGGACTTTTAAAGATACGGCGGCAGAAAATTATGTTCAAGATCAAAAAAAGTGCGTGCCTCATATTACCTTGTTGATGGGATTGGTGATCGAAAGCAAGCTGCCAATAGTAACCAGCAGGCTAGAAAGACTAAGTAAGAAATTTTCACCTCTGAGTTTACGTATAACCGGTGTAGATATATCAGAACGGCCAGATGGCAAAAAAATATCCGGATTCAGGATTGAAAAGACGGCCGAGTTGCAGAACTTACATGAAAGCACTTTGAAGGATATGGAGGACTTCTTCAGCTACGAAGGTGTCAGTAAGGAAATGTTCTACAGCCCGCCGCCCCTAGATGATGTGCCGAATTATTGGCTTCAAGGACTTGCTGAAACTAAAATCAGGGAAAATTATGATCCACACATAACTCTAGGTTTTGGTGTACCGCAACCTATGGGTTTTCCTATTCAATTTACCGTCTATGACTTGGTTTTATGCCAGCTCGGAAATCACTGCACATGTAGAAGGATTTTAGCCGAAATACCGCTAGGCTAGTCGGCGGTATCGCTGAAAAAACAAATGAATTTGCTATGATTTATTTATGATTGAAAGGCCACTTGTATCAGTAATAACCCCAACTTTTAATCGCGCAAAGATTATCAAAAAAGCCATTGATAGCATCCTGCAACAAACGTACAAAAACTGGGAGCTAATTATTGTTGATGATGGTTCCACAGACGATACCAAGGCTGTAATTGAGCTAATTAAAGACAAGCGAGTCAAATACTTTTATAAAAAGAATGGCGGCCCCTGTGCAGCCAGAAATTACGGTATTGCTCGCGCCAAAGGCAAGTGGATTACCTATCTAGATAGTGACGACATTCTGTTCCCGAACTGTATTGAGGTAATGGTTAAGAGATTGCAAGAACATCCAGAGAAGGTTTTTGCCATTCCTCGCGGCAAGCGGTCATTAGACCTTTATGAAAACGGTAAACTGATTAAATCGGTAGATGACTCCGATGATATGCCGAAGGCTTTTACCATTAAAGATATGTTTATGCGCAATGCTCGGTTTGCTTGCCTTGGATTTATGCACTTACGGCGGTTGTACGATGAAGGGCTACGCTGGGATGAGCAAGTTGGAGCCATGGAAGATTGGGAGTTGATGATGAGCGTTGGCGAAAGATATCCCAAGGGCTTTTTATATGTACCAGAGGAACTTTATGATTACCACCAGCGGTTTGGCGGTGATGGCAGATGCTCCAATTGTGACTATGGAACATGGGCTGATGTTTTTGAGTATGTTTATCAAAAACACAAAAAAGACAAAATGATGGAAGGTCAGACATGGTACCCAAGCAAGGTCAAAAAATGGCGTAAACGCCAAAAAGAGTTTGAAGCCGGCAAGCTACCTCCTTACATATATCACCACTTCCAGTAATTCTGGCATCTATCCAGCCCGGCTTACAGATAATCTGGGCCAGTAGTGAGCTTTCGAGACCTTCTCGGCCAAGTGGCCGGGAAACTAGGCCCCGCTAGCAGCGCGGGGCAACTCGAAAGTCTACTGCTGGCCTGGGCTACCCAAAAACTCCTCCAACTGAGGAGTTTTTTCTTGGTGACTCTATAACCCTACGGCAAGTAGACAGTTTAAATGCCTTTTTGACTTGTACAAGCACTATAAACTGCTGAATATGTTTCCGCACTTTTATCTATGTATTGAGTTTCATACTTTGTTTCAAGTCTAGATGGATGTTGGTAGTAACCAAGTGTCTGTTCTGTGTATGGAGTTTCAATAGTGTCGTATGCTCCTGCAGATGCCTTAAGTGCTACTTTTCTACAGTCTTTTCTAATCTGTGATGGTCTATAAGAAAACCAGTAAAAGCCAGCCAGTAGTAAGACAGCTACGCTAACTCCGATAAACCATTTTTGGTTAACTTTAAATCTCTTTGAGCGACCAGTAACCCTAAAGTTCTTGTGCGTCGGTTTGTACATTTGCTCTTATTGTACTGTATATATGCTAGACCCTGTTCAAAGTTCCTATAAATTGTTAGTTTGGGTGCGGAGCCTTATATAGGCTCCTTTATTTTAAAAAGGAGAGCAAATATGTTTAATCAACAGCATGATAATGTTCGTAAAAATCTTATAGCAGAGCTTGGAAGTCTTTTCGAAAGAAATAAAATCCTTTTTTGTTTAGCTGGTAGAACAGGCCAAGATTTAAGAAAAATGGGTGATATTTATGTACCAAAGAAGATAGACGATATAGACTTCAGGGTCCAATATAAGGATTACGATCTAGTGACTAAACTTCGAGTTGAGTTAGAAAAAATAGGTTTTTCACTGCATAACTGGAGGTCGAGGTACAAACTACAATTAGAAAAGAATCTATTTGTGGAAATTCACTTCTTACACCATGAGGACAAAAGGATATTTTTTCGTAAAGGTGATGAAGATGATCGTAAGAATTTTTACTGGCCAAGTAGTCAATTTCCGCCATCTACTACCTTTAACATAAACGGTGTAAATGTCCCTATAGAGCCAGCGATTCGAGATTATTAACGATCTCGGACTCGAGAAAACTAAGTGGGTCTGGGCATCGGCTTTTTCCTGATGCTAGATATTCGGGCATGCGAAGCGAACTTGAGTAGGTGTTGTTTATAAAGAGGCGTCCTTGGGCGTGAGGAGTTTTTAGTTACTTTGCTATGATTATTAAATGCTTAATAAGCAAAAAGCAGCAGAGATAATAAAGCAGTTTGTAACGGATATTTTACCTGGTGAAGAGTGGTACAGGCTAGTCCGACCAGAGGTAAAAGCGATTATCCTGTACGGCTCCGTTGCCAAAGGGACTAATAAACCTGATTCGGATATTGATATTCTTCTAATTTTGCCCCTTGAAACAGAAGAAAAATATACTACGGGTGAGTATTTTTATGATTCCCAAGGGTACAAGATAAATATTGTGCTTAGATCGATTGAGAGATTGCGAAAAATCGCAAGGGAGCACAGAGACGAACAGCAGAAAGCAGTGTTTGAAAACGCAGAAATCGTAAGCTCTATTGATAACGAAGTTAAACTATTGCTACAAAAAATAAAAACAATATAAAGTATTCGGGTCCGGGCTTGCGCAGTGAGCCTGAAGCAGATGTAGTAAAACGGACTGGCTTTGAGTTCCTGCAGATGTTTGACGAAGTAAATATGCCGGTGGCATGTTTACTGAGGAGTTCTGCAGGCAAAGTCCGCTTTTACTATCAGATGCATCAAGCGAACGAAGTCGCCCGGCGGCTTTTGCGCCACTTTTACCGCTAAAAGTGGTATCTATCCGCAAACGGAGTTTGCTAATTTAAAGAATAAAAAAGATTATTTTGAGAGTTTGGTAGCTTTAAGCACCGCTTCGAATGCTTTTGGTTGGTTTACGGCTAACTCGGCCAAAATCTTACGGTCCAAAGTAATATTTGCCTTTTTAAGGCCATTGATAAACAGGCTATAAGTAGTCCCATGCTCCCGTGCGGCAGCATTGATACGCGAATTCCATAAAGTCCTGAAAGTACGTTTCTTGTTGCGGCGGTCCCGGTAGGCGAATTGCAGGCTGCGGGTGACGGCTTGTTTGCCGCGTTTGATACTAGTACGGTTAGAACGGGTCATCCCCTTGGTTTGCTTACGGATTTTTTGGTGCTTCTTATGAGAAGCAACACCTCGTTTTACCCTCATCGCTGTGCTCCTCGGGTAATGAACAAATGCGACAAATGTTCAATGAACAATGCATTCGTCCATTTGTCCATTTGTCCATTCGTCCATTGGAGTGATCTATTCACGACTAGGTTCCTAGCTGCCTTTTGATAGTTTTGGCTTGCTTGCCGCTTAGAGATTCCATGCCAGCAAAGTTGCGCTTTCTGCTGGCGCTTTTCTTCTCTAAAAAATGGCCACCGGTAGCGTGACGGCGCATAACCTTGCCGGTCTTAGTAATGATTAGGCGCTTTTTAGCGCCGCTATGCGTCTTAATTTTAGGCACGTTACTTTCTCCTTACGACAAAATTCAGTTGCCGGCCGGCAAACTGGGGTGGTTGATCCACTGCGATGTCTTCGCCAAGTAGCTCCGTAACACGTTCGGCCAACTTAAAGCCCAATTCTTTATGGGCTAATTCTCGTCCCCGATAGATTACCGTAATTTTCACTTTATGTCCAGCTTCTAAGAAGCCGTTAACCTTGCGCAGTTTAACATCCAAGTCATGATCGCCGATTTTTAAGCCGACGCGCATTTGTTTAACATCAAGCGGTTTGGAGTTCTTGCGATTTTTTTGGGCCAGCTTAGTGCGCTGGTAGTTATACTTGCCCCAATCGACGATTTTGGCCACCGGCGGCGACACTTCGGGCGAGACTTCTACCAGATCTTTGCCTTCGGCTTGGGCGGCACTCAAAGCCTCGGCACGGCTGATAACACCTAATTGTCGGCCATCTTCGCCTATGACGCGCAGCTCGCTGGCTCGGATGGCCTGATTGATTCTGGGGTCTTTGCTACTTATTGTTCAGTTCTCACCATTCAGGTTGATAATAACAGAGATGATATCAATGTTCAATGGACAAATGGACGAATGGACAAATGGACGAATGCATTGTTCATTGAACATTTGTCACATTTGTTCATTGGAGTGCGCTCCTTTGCGCTCTGTACTGTAGGGCTTCACTGATGTGCTCGGGGTTGATATCAGCCGAGCTGGCCAAATCGGCAATAGTCCGGGCGACCTTTACGCTGCGTACATAAGCGCGGGCCGAAATGCCCAGTTTGGCTGCCGCCGCGTCCAGTAACTCCTTGGCTGACTGGCTTAAGCTGGCGACTTCACGGATTTCTTTGTTGGTCATGGAGTTGTTGAACCGGGTGGAGCCAAAACGCTGGCGCTGCAGCTCGTAAGCCTTTAGTACGCGGTCGCGGATCGCTTCGGTCTCACTCACCTTGGAGCGTTTTTCCAGCAGGCGCTTATGGTCAACGTCGTGTACCGGCAGATGTAAATCAATGCGGTCCAAGATAGGACCGGACACCTTCTTTTGGTATTTAGCGATACTGCCGGCCGAGCAGATACAAGTTTTGGACGTACCCCAGTAACCGCAGGGGCAGGGGTTTTGGGTGGCCACCAGGATGAACTGGGCCGGGTAGGTGGCTGTGTCTTTAACCCGGGCGATGGTAACGTTGCCGTCTTCTAAGGGTTGACGTAGCGCTTCCAGCGCGCTATGGCTGAACTCTGGCAGCTCATCTAGGAACAAAACGCCCCTGTGGGCCAGAGATGCCTCGCCGGGTTTTGGCCGGGTGCCGCCGCCAACTAAGGCCGTGGTGCTGGCAGTGTGGTGCGGGGTCCTAAAGGGCCGGGAAGTCATAATCCGCGTTGCTCCACCGGTGGCTAAGCTGTGCAAGTGCGTCACTTCCAGTACTTCTTCGTGGTTCAGATCCGGCAAAATGCCGCACATTGCCCGGGCCAGCATGGTTTTCCCGGTACCCGGCGGGCCGTGCAGCAAGATGTTGTGGTGTCCAGCAGCGGCAATTTCTAGAGCCCGTTTGGCAATCGGCTGGCCGGTAACTTCCGAAAAATCAATAACCTCGTCTCTTTTATATGTTTTGGCTAGCCTGCCTCGGCCGCTGCTAAGCTCTTTAAGCTTCAAAGTGTCAGATAGGTCTAAGTAAACGTCCCGCAAGCTGTCAGCGGCTTTCAGGTTAATGCCGGGTATCAATAAAGCTTGGTCTAAGTTAGCCTTAGGGATGTAAAACGAGTTAAAGCCAAGTTTTTTGGCATCAAGCAGCCGGCCAATCAGGCCGCGCACAGCGTTTAATGAGCCATCCAGGCTGAGTTCACCCAAAAATAGGTACTGATATACATGATCGGCTTTAATTTGTTTGCTTTGTTTTAGAACCGCCACGGCCATCGCCAAATCTAAACTGGTAGAATCTTTGGGTATGTCGGCCGGCGATAGGTTGAGCGTAACTCGTTTTTTGGGGAAGGGTATAGAGCAGTTGGCAAAACTGGCCCGTAGGCGCTCTTTAGCTTCATCTACTGCTTTTGAAGCATAGCCGATTATTATGACTGCCGGTAGGCCCTTGGTAATATGGCATTCTACGTCAACTAAAGTTCCATCGGACCCGGCATAATCGACGATGCTTCTTACGGAGCTAGAACTCATCCCAGAATAACTTTCCGGCCATAAACGGCCAGATTTCTGGCTGCAAAGCCCGAACTGCTCGTCAACGTAACTTTAGTTATGCTTCCTCTCATTTCTGGCTTTTCGCTCAAAAATTGGCGCCTTTCTGTCTCATAAATTATTCCGGGATGAGTTCTAGTCATCTTAATAGGTGCATTATTACACCAAAATACCTGAAACTTAAGAAATTATGCTTATAAAAATTTTCTACAATCGTCCCGATCGTCATTGTTTATGCAAGTATGGGCGCTTATTGACGCTCTTGGGTCAAAAGATTATGCTTAGGCTGTACGATAAAAACAAAAAATGGAAGAAACTGATCCAGCTCGTACCATTCATGATGAATTTCCTAGTGTCAGTCCTCGGCCTGGTCCTATAAGAGTGCCAGGGTTTCTACGAGACCACTCTAGGGAAAACTCAGAGGAAGAGCGTAGCCATCTAGCAAAAGAATTATGGGGAAGGCGTGCGGAACGTGCACTAGGAAGAGAAGCTACCTCAACTGAAATTGAATCATTAGACATTGCCAATGAAGCCCAGGCTGAATCTCTAGAGGTTCTATTGCGGAAAATTCAAGGCCTGGAGACTGAATTAGAGGCTATTCCCAGGTGGAGTATGAAAAAAGCTTTGAGTCTCTGGCAATCAAGAAAACTCAAACAACTAACGGGCACACATCGCGACTTGGCGTATTCACAGGCGGTTAACTTACAAAGTAAAGATAACTTGCTGCAAAGAGAAGCAGAGCTAGATGACACTACAAATCAGGAACTAAAAGCAGGAATTGCAGAATTTTATGAAGCTGAGGCTCAAAAATGGGCTGAAGCAGGCTATTCTAAAGACGATATTGCTAAATTGTTTTCCGAGGAACACTTGGCCTCTTTATCGCTAGAAGATTACGCCCTCCTTTTAAGAAGATTTCCTGTTCATATGGTTACGCATGTTACAAGACAAGGTATACGCGATCATCTGGGCCACATGTTTCACTCTGAGGGGCACAATGAGTACAGTGCTAGCTTTGTAACAATGCTAAAAGATGGCCGGTTAAGATCACCTTTGGGCGTGTATCTAGCTGAAGTTTTAAAAAGTGATGCATTTGCTGAATTTTTACAGCTACCCCATCTGCCAGATAAAGAAGGTGCCCTTAAACACCTGGATCGTCTATTAGAGGAATATTCTGATAGAATGGCTGTCCACTTTGCGGCCGAAGAAGTAGCGGATATATATTATGGATCGGAAAGGGGTAATGAAATCTTTATCACCTATCCCTCGGTCTTTATTGCATCTCAGCACTACTTTCAAGGTCACTTAGGCGAAAAGGGTGGTGGCTATTGGAATGATCAGTGGGTATGGGCTGATGAAGAGCGTGGATTGGACCTGGATGCAGCATTAGTATTTATACCAGCTAATACACAAGTCGATAAGAAAACGGGGTCTCGTTATAAACTAGATGAATCTAATAAACCCATGGTTAATCAAATACTAACTGAGCCCTTAAGGCTTATGGTTGAGTCTGATGATTTTGATTCATTGGTAAATCTTTGGCAGAAGGTACCCAAAAGATCTAATCTTAATAAGACGATTTGGGACATCGCATCAGAAGAAGGTGAATTATATGGTGATCCTGAGGTCGATGAAGCTGTTAGACAAATTGTTACGGCACTTGGAAACTACGGTATTACAGATAAAGTTACACAATATGCCATTTTAAATTCTGATTTTTTGGATGAATTACCACCCAAATATGCTGGCGAGTCTATTAATGATCGCGTTGAAATCTATATGCAGAAAAACGGCATATATTTTGTATTAGCGGATGATACGGTCCCGGCCCAAGAGTATTGGGATGCCTATTTTAGGGCTAACCCAGACGATAAGCCGTCCAAGATGGTTTATTATACCGGAGATGACCCTACCGAGGCATTGGATAAATGGCGCTCATCAAAAAGTCTTTATCCGCACCGAGTCGACAAGTCTATTGGTTTTGATGAGCATAATATTGGAGTTGAGCACCCCCAGGCAATCGCTGGATTTGATCGCTTTAAGGCCTTAGCCATAAAAACGATCGAAGACTATTACGAAAGTAACTAGACCCGTAAGACAATGACCTAAATGGATTATTAAATAGAAAAACGCCCGCTGATTTGGCGGACGTTTTGTAATGTTTGTTGGGTTTTGGGGTTTGTTATTCGGATTTTTGTTTGTAGGAGCTTTTGGGTGGTACAACGGCTTGCGAGAAACCGTTGTACCCTTGTTTTTTTGTTTTTGAGCACTTTTTTTGTTCAAGTGCTAAACCCATCTTATAAAGTACTTATTATAGTGTCAATACGTTTGTGCTAAAAAGCTGTGTATAACTTTTAGTATTAATATGACAGTTGGACATACCAGGCCATAAAAGTACGCTGCGGCTAAGGCCTTGGAGCTAGTTTTACCATACTAGTAGACTAAAATTGGTATTATTTTTATTTTTGGCTGCATCATGTCTTTGGCGGTTGGTAGCAGGTTGACTCTGCCCACGAGCCGCCGGGCAAGGGAATCACAAGATTTTTAATGCTAGTTAGGCCTAGTAAGTAATGGGCTTAAACCAAATACATGGAGAATTTTGGTAATTTGAGTCTTCTAGAGACTAAAAAGTGATGATTAGTGGGTTCATGGGCCTAAAACTGCCAGGAAATAGTCTAAAAAGTAACTTAACAGGGGTCAGTCATTTATCTGTCAGTTTTTAGAGCTCGCGGCTAGCAAAAAGTGGATTCATACTACTGACGAAGCTAATTAATAATTGAATAAAAAATATTTGCTGAACTTGGATCCAGCAATTAAGTACTAAGCACTTGCATGGCTGGCAAAGTTGTGGCTTATGCATAGTCCGAATGTTTCGCGTCTAGTGTTCAAATTATTGTGCTTGGTGGTCCAAAATTAGTGTCAGTTTTGAGCCGAAAAGTGCTTGCCTATTTGCCACTGCAAGCCCAAAAACATGCCGGCTAGGGCAACGTTTTTTACTAGTACTCGGAGCATCAAATTAAATGTAAAATGGTCTTGAATGTTCATATATTGTGTCCTTTTATATCTCTATAGTTGTAACCAGTACAACAGTAAGTAAAGCACTAATATATCCTTAACATTGTATTTACTACAATGTAGTAGTGTTGACCGAGCCTGATTTTTCTGCTAGTCTTGAGCAGTAAGTTAAAAAACATAAAAAACTTACTAAATTGACAGTTCCTGAGTGAGGTCAGGACTGGATGACGCTCAAACTTCGCGAAAGCGGGGCGAGAGCGATCAGTCACAGCCAAAGGCGGTAAGCGCTAAATAGTAATATCTAAAGAGCGCATTTACCGCCTAGGCTTCATGTTCTACAATACGGGCGTGAACATACGCCAAAAACACATCTTACTACCGGCCGTCACAACGACTGGTAGTTTTTTGTGTATGGTAATTCTGGCTATGACTACTAGCCCGATTAAGGAAGTTACTTATGCAGTTGTGTTTTTTTGCCTGGCGATGATCTTTTTGGTTAGCTTTGGCTATCTGTTAGTCGGTTTGCACCATGGCCAAACTGGCCCAAAAAGCCGGTACCGGATATTTACCTTAAGTTTTTTAGTACTAGTAGGATTGATGTTGCTTAGCTCCCAAGCTCTAAATTGGGTAGACGGCGTAGTGCTTGTGCTGATTGGCTGTGGGCTCTGGTTTTACAGCGGCCACCGAGCCTAGCTCTAACCGTTTACTTTTCACCATTCACCGTTTAGCGTGCGTTCACTTTTAACCTTTTTACGGTTGATGGGTAAAGCATAATGTATGGTAAAAGGAAAACAGAACAAGGGAATTACATTAAAGCCGTGGGCTGGTGTGGTGTGCGGGTCGTAGGTATAATAAAAGCATGAGCACAGGTAATATTGAACCAACACCCCAGTTTGAAAGCGCGCCGCCTCCGGCTGGCATGGAGAAGGCCCAGGAGCAGGCTGTGGAGCGCGCCGGGCCGCAGGAAACCCAGCGGCCAAGTTCTCAGCCCAAGCAAACTACTGATCAGTCTGTAGCGCCACCTGTAATTCCGGCCGCGCCGCCTCCAGTGGCCCCCGTAGCTGACGATACTAGCCAACCAGTTTCCAGTGCCACAAGGGACCTACACGCTGAAGAGTCTGATTTAATAGAAAAAGAATGGGTGCAAAGAGCTAAACACATTGTTTCATCGACCCAGGATGACCCTTATAAACAGAAAAGCGAGATCAGCAAAGCCAAAGCTGACTACATCCAAAAGCGGTTTAATAAGACTATTAAGGTAGACGACTCATTCGGTAAGGCTCAGAGTCGTCCTGGGCTAAGCCGAACGGACGACTCAGCAGGAGCATGAGTAAACTCATGTATTTCACATTTCACATTTCACATTTCACAATTATTTCACAATTTCCATTTATCAGTGCGGCTCAATGGCCAATGGCCAGGGGTAAATTATTGGTAAACGGTAAACGGTCAATGGTAAATGCCTCCGCAGGAGATCGAGGATGAGCCTGTTAATAGTACTAGTAAGTTTTTTGGTTCTGGTTTTAGCGGGCTGCGGGTTCGGTTACCTTTACGTGCGCCGGCTTTACAGGGAACAGAAGAACTACGAGCGAGGCCTAAAGATGATTCCGTTGCTTATCCATCTGCCTCCCCCTAGCGATGATACTGATGCCGGCGGCCGTGACAGACGTGATGTAGTAGACGAAAATATTTCTCGAGCTGAGGTGCTGTATAACATCATGGCCAGCACATTTCAGAAGGGTTTTAAGCTCAAGTTTTACGGGCAGAGGCACATAGGCCTGGAAATCTTAGCCAACAAGGGCACGGTGCATTTTTATGCTGCTGTACCTGTAAACCTTGTAGATGTTGTAAAACAGGCGGTAGTCAGCGCCTATCCGTCAGCCAGCCTGGAAGAAGTAGCTGAACACAATATTTTTAGCCCGATAGGCCGGATTACCGGTACTTTGGGTGGCGAGCTAACTCTCAAGGAGCATTATTCTTACCCGATAGCCACCTATCACGACTTAAAGCGTGACACCATGCAGGCCCTACTTAGCTCGCTGTCTACTTTGGATAAAGATGATGGCGCCGGTATCCAGATACTGCTTAGGCCGGCTGACAGCGGCTGGCGGCGTATGGCGGCCAGCGAGGCGTCTAAAAAGCGCAAGGGCGGAAAGTCCGCGCCCAAAGGTTTCGGAGCCGGTTTCTGGTGGATCGGCCAGGCATTCGGGGCCTTGGCTAAGCCGCCGGAGAACAGGGTTGACGGTAAAAAAGAAGGCGAGCCGGAACACAAGACCTCATCGCTTGACGAGTCAATCAGCCAAGCCATAGAAGATAAGACCAAACACCCCGGCTATGAAGTAATGATAAGAGTTGTAACCTCATCTAATGTCGCTCAAAAGGCCCAAACTATCTTAAATAACATCGTGGCTAGTTTTGCTCTTTATGACGCGCCGGGCAGCAACGGCTTTAAGTTTGTGCCGGCCCGTGATATCGATAGTTTTGTGACGGCCTATATACTCCGGTTTTTCCCTCAAGAGAATACTCGTAATATCTTAAATTCGGTTGAGGTTGCCACTATCTTTCACTTTCCGGACGCCAGCGGCATCCCGACTTCACAACTGGAACGCCAGAGTTCCAAGCAAGTGGACGGGCCGCGTAATCTGCCCGAAGAGGGATTATTGCTTGGCTACAATATGTTCCGCGGCGCCAAAAAAGCCATTCGTCTGGCTAACGCCGATCGCCAACGCCATATGTATGTGGTCGGGCAAACCGGTACCGGTAAATCCACGTTTTTAGAGAATCTGGCGCTTCAGGACATGCTGGAAGGCCGCGGTTTTGCCTTTGTGGATCCTCATGGCGATACTGCCGAGAAACTGCTGGCCATGGTCCCCAAAGAACGCACCGAGGACGTAATTTACTTCTGCCCGGCAGACATGGATTATCCGATGGGTTTGAATATGTTTGAATATCACACGCCCGACCAAAAAGACTTCTTAATTCAGGAAGCCATTGGCATGCTCTACAAACTTTACGATCCGCAGCACCAAGGCATCATTGGTCCTAGATACGAGCATCTTTTTAGAAACGCCGCTCTGACTATCATGGCCGACCCGGGCGGCGGCAGTTTTGTGGACATGCCTAAACTCTTTCGTGACACGCAGTTCGTGGAGCAAAAACTAAAGTACGTAACCGACCAGAACGTCGTAGAATTCTGGCGCAAAGAAATGCCCCAGGCCCAGCGCAGCAATGACTTCGGCGAAGTGGTCAGCTGGTTTGTCAGCAAATTCGGAGCCTTCTTAAGTAATGAAATGATGCGCAACATCATCGGCCAGACCAAGAGCGCCTTTAATCTTAGAAACGTTATGGATGACGGCAAAATCTTGTTAGTTAATCTGAGCCGCGGCCGAACCGGCGATCTTAACTCCAAGCTGCTGGGTATGATTTTCGTGATGAAGTTTGAGGCGGCCGCCATGAGCCGTGCCGACGTGCCGGAAGAGTACCGCAAAGACTTCTGTTTATACGTTGATGAGTTCCAAAACTTCTCGACGGATTCCTTTGCCGATATTCTTAGCCAGGCCCGTAAATATCATCTCAATCTGATTGTCGCCAACCAGTTCACCACCCAGTTGTCGGAAGAAATCCGCGACGCCGTCTTTGGTAACGTTGGTTCAGTGATTACTTTCCGCGTCGGTACCAATGACTCTGAATTTTTGGCCAAGCAGTACGCGCCGGTATTTGATACCGATGATTTACAATTTTTGCCCAACTTTAACACCGCCGTTAGGATGATGATTGGCGGCGTGCCGGTCCAACCATTTAGCATGGCCGCTTTGCCGCCGCTGGGCCATCCCAATTCGCAACTGGCCGAGGCTTTAAAGCAGCTTTCTTCGGCTAAGTACGGCCGGCCTAAAGTTACGGTAGCCGATGAGATATTTAAGCGTTTGGAGACTCACCCCGTAGCTCCGGCCGGTCCTCCGCGGGCTGGAGGCAGTTTTGGGAGTGGTTTGCCAGCACCAACCTCGCCGATGGCCAGAGCTAGCACGGCTCCGGTTAATCCAATGGCCCCAAAGCCGCAGCAGTCCTTCTTAGACGAGTGGCTGGCTAAGCGCAAAGCCGATCTGCCGGCGGGTTCTTCGGCTGCTCCGCAACCCGCGTCACCCAGTCGCCCGGCATCTGTTCCTCGGTCTATTCCTGACCGGCCAACAGCTGAGGGGGATGGGTTAGCCATGCCTTTAGCCCCGCCGCCTACTCCGATAACGTCCCAGCCATCCGATAAGGAAGGCGAGTTTAAGATAAGTAGGGGCGACGACGCCGGTTCCCAGGATGGCGAAGTCCAGACGGTCCGCATCGATAAAGACGGCAATTTGAGTTATTGATCAGTTCTTTTGCAAAGAACCAAACATATCTCTACTTTGGGCAGCCAAAGTAGCAAAGCTGCTGGGCTGCGTTTTTTCTTGATTGACTTGCTAAGTTAGACCCACAACAGGCTCAAGAACTCTCCGCCAGCTGGCGGATCAAACAGCTCTCGCCTCAATAGTTGTGGCTCTGACGCAGAGTCATCAGGAAAAAGCCGATGCCCAGACCCGTTTAGGCATTGTTTGCTTGAGTCCGAATCCTAAACGCACAGCTAAACTCAAGTATTGTTTTCTGATATGATAATTTTACAAGGAGGGTTTATGCCATATTTAAAGCAGGAATATAGATCAAGGCTTGATTCTCATATCAAGGCCTTGGCAAATGAAATGAAAAAGATAGCAAAGGAAGGTGGCGAAACACACAGTTTTGCTGGGTTACTAGACTACAGTTTTACTAAATTGATACTACAAACAATGCCAGAACAAAGGTATTGGGCCTATACTCTCGTCGACGGGATGTTAAGTGGTTTGTCAAAAGAATTTAATCGCCGTATCGTCGTTGGCCCTTTTGAGGAAACACAAAAAGAGCAAAGAGGCGACATTTACCAATAGTTGAACATGCAAGATTCTAGACCCATATGCTCAACATTAGTAGTTTTTTATCAATTATCTTCTTGGTTGCGCCGGTGGACGATGCGCCACAAAACTTCGATAACCCAGCCCAATACAAAGCCGCCGCCGAGCAACAGCAGGAAAACGAAGAAGTTGTAATCGTAGCCGTAGTGCTTGGATATGTAGTAATAAACTAAGGTACCAATTAGGGCCACCAATCCGCCGCCGAATAGGCCGGACGGCCGTCCGACAGTCTTGGCTACGCCTTCGCTGACGCTATTGACCACTGGCTGGTGCACCAAACGGCTAAAACTACGGCCAACAGGCGACAAGCGTTGTCTTACCCTGTTCATAGTCCGCGCATAAGCCATTTCTTTGAGTTCTTTGTTAACAAATGAGTCTTTGGGCGCGTGAGTTTCGTCCTGTCGGGTCTCGGCTAAAGTTTTATCGGACTCTATGGCTGTTTCCTTGGCTTTGTCACGGATGTTTTCGATATTTTGCTTAAGCTTATCCTCTTCTAGCTTTTCGTGTTTCTGAGGGGCTTTCTCGTGAGTCTCATAGCCACTTTCCGGAGAAACAGGGTATCGTTCGTGGTTTTCGGGCTGGTTATTCAAGGTTTCAGCCATCAGACTCTCCCTCCGAGAGCATTTATCATTTCACACTTACCATTTTTTAGTAATTTAGCATTTATCATTTCACAGATTTGACCAGCAGAACTTCTATTAAATGAAAAATGAGAAATTAATGTGAATTGAAAATTGAAAATTGGAAATTGGAGTGATGTAATCACGACTAGGCTCCTCCCGAAGCTACATAGTTTGAGCGTACGATTGCCAGCTCGCGGGCCATTATCCGGCTGCGGGCAAACAGATAGCCGGCTGTCACAGCGACTAATCCGCCAATCATAACTGATGTTCCCGGACCGGTATTGGGCAGATTGGTTGTAGTTGTTGAGATGCTTTTAACCAGTGGGCAACCAACACTCATGGATATTTGGTTACCGTAGACGTTAGTTATCGTACAGTCGTAATCGGCCGAAACATTGGAGGGTCGGTTAGTGGTTGGGATAACATTCTTAACTTTGACGGTTACGGTCTTGACGCTCTGGCTGTTAGCGCCAATCACATCTGATACCCAGTTAAGATTGTTTTTATCATCAAGAGTTATGCTTTGTCGGCTTAGCTCATCGCGGTCGACAATATCGGCGTAGTTAAGGGTGTCGCCAAAGTAATCCTGGCCGATGTAGCTGACGTAGGAGGTATTGGTGATGTTTTTGGTGATGAGTTTGAACACCATCACGTCGCCTGATTTTACTTTCTTGCCGTTCATATCCTGGCCGTCTTTGGTAACGGACTTTGATTGGACTACCCTGGCATCTTCGGCAATCTTCACCGCCACAGGGCAGACCATCGTGTCGGCTCTTTGGTCGTTTAGAATCATGCTGGCCACTACCTTGATAGTATGGCTACCGGCCGGAAGGCCCTTGAAAGTTTTTTCGTGTACCAAATCGCCAGTTTTATCGATAGTAGTAGGTGAAGAATCTAAGGTGTATTTGTAAGCCTCTACTTTACCGCCATTGGTCAGGTAGGTCTTAGTTTTAACGGTAACGTCGCGGCTGGAACCCCCAGGAACAGTGCTCGAAGCTACGCAGTAGCCAGTGGGCGTTGGGTGCGGGCACTCGGTTGTGGCTGGTTTGCTGTAGTCACAAGAGGGGTTAACTGGTGGTGTTGGTGGAGTGGGTGTGGATGGTGGAGCATGAACGAAGACGCAAAGTCCAGTCTCTGAGCTAGTACCGCCTTGGGCGGAAGTGATTTTTGCCTGGTTGCAGATTTTCGTTCCAGCGGGTGTGCCAGCTTTTACCCGTACGGTTATATTTTCCGAATAAAAGGCGGAGCCCATGCTTGGTCGTTGTTCAATTATAAGTAGCTGGCCATCGTGGAAAATGCCGGCCAGGGAAGTGATTTCCAGATTATTATCGAGCTGATCGGTCACGGCGACGTTGGTGGCTATGGAGTCCGGTACGGTGTTTCCGTAGTCAATCCCATAAGTCAGGGTATCGCCGGCGTAAACCTCATTAACGCCTAATCCCTTAGAGCTGGTTGAGATATATCTTTTATTGACCGCCAAAGCGGGTTTTGGCGGCTGTTGCTGGGGTGGTGTGTACAGATAGCTGCCCTTGAATGTCAGGTTGCCGCAGCTCTTAAGAATCCAAAATTCTTTACCCTCGATGTTGGTGCCGCGCCAAGCAGTATAAGTGCTGTTTTGGCCCGGACTATCCCAGCTGCTTAATTTTCTTTGCCAAACGATCGTTCCATTGGCATTAATGGAGTGGTTGCCGCTGCCAGTAGCTAGCTGTGAGGTTTCCTGTAGCCGTCCGATGCTCCAAAAGTCGTTAGCCTCGGCGGCACTGATTGTTACCTCTGGAGCGCCCACAATGTTGGTACAACGCACCCCAAAGCGGGCGAAGATATCTTTTATATGATTAGTGTTAGCGTTACAGGCGTTAACAATTGTTGATCTACCGGTAATGCCGCTTAAGATATCATTCGGCGAGGCGGCCAAAGAGTTTTGGGCCGGATAGAAAACCGCTGTCAGTTGTACGGCGAAGGCTAAAGCTAAGAATATAAATCCGACGCGTCTCATCTGCGCGTCATGCCTCAGCCTTTTGGCGTAAAAAGACACGTCAGTCAGTAGGCCGGGGTTGAAGGGGAGGTTGGTGAGGAGCTTCTTGAACATCTTAAGAGTCCAATTTTATGTTTATTCTCAGGCTCATTTAATCATTAAATCTAGTGTTCAGGCAACTAAATTGCTGTTCTTTTCCAAAGAACCAAAACTTTTACCACTTTGGGCCGCCAAAGTGGCGCAAAACTCTCGGGCTGCTGCCTCGTCTTGGTGCATCTGATGTCAAAAACAGGTTTGCTCGAGAACTCCTCACAAATCATCCGTTGGATAATTTGCTAGTCAAACAGCTCTCGCACCCAAGGCCACCTGTTTTTGACATCATCTGCCCAGGCCTCACCAGATGCCCGAACTAAGCTCCATCGAATTTCCAACTACCGTCCTCGGAAAGTCTAAATAGTGGTCAGTAGTTCAGCATTTGTAGAATGCTTGGCGAGCTGCTTGTCAAAAGTATAAAGTGGTAGGGCGTTATTTATTTGGGCATAAGCGGTCAAAGCACAATCTTCTAAGCTTAAACCTGCTGCCAGAATATATACCTCCAAGGCTTTTTCAAACATAATCCGGTTGCAGTTAATCTGACTCAGCATCATAAAACCCTCTAAAGCCTCTCTAACCTGTACCTTTGTTAAGCCGTAGGCTCGGTGCAATACAAAGGCTACTTCTATGAGTGCGGTATCGGCTACGGCAAATTGACCTTTGGCATTTTCTAGTAACTTCTTTGATGCTTTGTACTGATCTGGCACATCACGGACTAGTAGGCGCAGTATTATATTGGCATCAAGCGAGCCGCTAAAACTGCTCACCTTATATCCTTGTCTTTATTTTCTTGATAGTACTGGCCAACATTTAAGACTGGTTTGGGAGCGTTCTTAACATAGCTAGAAATACGGGCACTGAGCTCTTCTATAGTGGCTGGTTTTTTTAGCGTCAGTGACCCCAACCGTTCGTTAAAGTAAACGTCCAAGCGGTCACCCTTTTTAAGATTAAGCGATTTTCGATATTCGGCGGGCAGGGTGACTTGACCTTTTGATGTAAGGGATATTTTATTCATGTAAGTAATTTATCATATTGCCTTACGCATCGTCAACCATTTTGAAAGTACTATTTACCCCTATTTTTATAAAATCGGAACAACCCTTTTAACACTTAATTTACCCACGCACTTTTTCACGATCTTCCACAATCTGATTACAGACTATTCCACTCTGAAAAAATGCGGGGCAGGCAAACTAAAAAGGTTTACCCAGCCTATATTTTTATATCTATATAAGAAATTATGAATATGGGCTGGGTTGTTTGAAAAGAGGTGTTCGGGTATAATATAAACAGATAGAAAAACAGAGGGGAACACCTAAAAAAGGGTTATTTTTAGTGAGTCCCGTTAGATTCCAAAGGACTACTAAAATTATTATGAGGACTGAATTTTGCAACAGCACTTCAAACGCTAACCGGCCAAGGAAGGTTAGGTGGAGTCTAACGGGGTGAGTAAAGAACAAAAAGCCAGCGCTTATGATGCCAGCCAGATCCAGGTACTGGAAGGTCTTGATCCGGTACGCAAACGCCCCGGTATGTATATTGGCAGTACCGGTGTTGAGGGCTTGCATCATTTAGTTTGGGAACTAATAGACAATGGTATAGACGAGGCACTGGCCGGCTTTGCCACCGAAGTCTCCGTAGAAATGTTGGAAGACGGCGGTGTTACCGTGCGTGATAATGGCCGGGGTATCCCAACGGATAAACATGCTAAAACAGGTAAAAGCGGGGTAGAAACGGCTTTGACCATCTTGCATGCCGGCGGCAAATTCGGCGGCGGCGGTTACAAAGTGTCCGGTGGTTTGCACGGTGTTGGCGTCAGCGTGGTTAACGCTTTATCTTCTAAGCTGGTGGTTACTGTCTACCAGAAAGGCAACGCTTATCGCCAAGAATATGCTTTGGGAGCCCCCAAAACATCTCTAGAGATAATCGGCAAAAGCGATAAAAACGGCACGGAAATAACTTTTTACCCGGATAGCGGTATTTTCGAGACAGTAGTTTTTAACTACGATACCATCTTAAGCCGTCTGCGGCACCAGGCTTATCTTACAAAAAGTGTACACACTTCTATAAAGGATAACGCCAGCGGCAAGGCCTACGCCTTTTATTTTGAGGGCGGCATACAGTCATATGTGCGTCATTTAAACAACGGTAGAGAAGTTGTAGACGAAGATATTTTTTACATCGATAAGCAAATTAAAGACTCCGTTGTTGAAATCGCATTGCAATATAACGATGCCTTTTCAGAAACAGTCATGGCTTTTGCCAACAACGTCCACAACCCCGACGGCGGTATGCACCTGACCGGCTTTCGTACAGCGCTAACTAGGGTAATCAACGATTATGCCCGCAAAAACGGCCTTATTAAGGATAAAGAAGAAAACCTCTCCGGGGAAGATTGCCGTGAGGGCCTGACAGCGGTAATTTTGGTAAAATTGCCTGATCCCCAGTTTGAGGGCCAGACCAAAAACAAGCTTGGCAACCCCGAAGTAAGGGGTTATGTAGAGCAGGTTATGGGCGAGTGGTTCAACTACTACCTGGAAGAACATCCTCAGGTGGCCCGTAAGATTGTCAACAAGGGCCTTTTGGCAGCCCGTGCCCGTAAAGCCGCCCGAGCGGCCCGGGATAATATCATTAGAAAAGGCGTGCTGGAAGGCTCCGGTCTGCCTGGTAAATTGGCTGATTGTTCCAGCCGCAATCCGGCGGACTCAGAACTGTATATCGTCGAGGGCGACTCCGCCGGCGGTTCAGCCAAAAGCGGCCGAGACAGTAAAACCCAAGCCATCTTACCTCTAAGGGGGAAAGTCTTGAACGTTGAGCGAGCCCGCCTGGATAAGATGCTCGGCAATAACGAAATCGTCACCCTTATCAAAGCTCTCGGCGTAGGCATAGACGAGCAGTTCAGCATGGAAGGTTTGCGCTATCACCGTATTATAATTATGACCGATGCCGATGTGGACGGCAGCCACATCAGCACTCTACTTCTTACCTTCTTCTTCCGTTTCATGAAGCCAATAATTGATGGCGGCTACCTCTATCTGGCTAAGCCGCCGTTGTTTGAGCTGGTAAAATCCGGGCGCAAATCAAGCGTTTTCATCTATGATGAAGATGAACTCGAAAAAGTAATTACCAAGACTATTGAAGAGCGCAAAAAAGAAGGCCTGAAAGTCGACAAGAGTGAAGACCGCGTTAAGCTTGCTGGCTTTATAGAGCAAAAGCGTTATAAAGGGCTTGGTGAAATGGATGCCGAGCAACTGTTTGAAACAACCATGAACCCGGAGCAACGCGTTTTAATACAAGTCAGAGTAGACGACGCCGAAAAGGCCGATGCCATATTCAACAAGCTTATGGGCACAGAGGTAGAACTGCGCAAGAACTTTATTCAAACCCACGCTAAATTCGTAAAGGATTTAGACATATGAGAACATTTCACATTTCACATTTTCCAATTCACAATTATGTATCATTTTCCATTTTCCAAATTCTAACACCTGAAAGTCTCAAAAATGATCATTGGAAGTTAAATGAAAACTGTAAATTGGTAATTGAGAATTAATCCTGTGGACAATCAAGACGGCAAAGCCGAAGAGATTATGAATGAAGATGTTGCCCCGGTTGAATACGTTCCATCTGTAGATACCGAAGTGCTGGATGCCAGTCATTCACGTGTGGTTGAGCTGCGCAAAGTAGAAAATGTCATGGAGGATAGCTATCTTCGCTACTCCATGAGTGTAATTGTCGCCAGAGCCCTACCGGACGTCCGTGATGGGCTGAAGCCGGTTCATCGCCGGATTTTATATGTCATGGATAAAATGGGCATCCGGCCTACTGGAAAGACAGTTAAGAGCGCCCAGATTGTCGGTGAAGTAATGGGTAAATATCATCCCCATGGCGATAGCGCCATTTATGACTCGATGGTGCGTATGGCACAACCCTGGTCGCTTAGGTACATGCTGGTTAACGGCCAGGGTAACTTTGGCTCTATGGATGGCGACCCGCCCGCTGCTTATCGTTACACGGAAGCAAAAATGACCAATCACGCCGAAGCCATGTTAGCTGATATCGATAAAGAAACCGTGGATTTTCGCGACAATTACGACGGAACCCGTCAAGAACCGTCTGTACTGCCGGCTAAGTTGCCAAATTTACTGTTAAACGGCCAGATTGGCATCGCTGTTGGCATGGCTACTAATATTCCACCTCATAATATTACCGAAATTATCGACGCCACCGTCCAACTAGTTGATAAGCCCGATTCGACACTAGATGAACTACTGGAATATGTAAAAGGGCCAGATTTTCCGACTGGCGGCATTGTCTATGGCAAAGAATCTATTCGCACTGCCCTAGCCACTGGCAAGGGCGGGGTCGTAGTCCGCGGTGTGGCTGAGATCGAAGAGAACAAAAAAGGCAACCAGCAGATTATTATTTCGGAAGTTCCTTATGGGGTGAATAAGGCCAGCCTGCTGGAAAAGATTGCTGATTTATATAAGGAAAAGAAAATTTCCGGTATACGTGACCTTCGGGACGAGACAGCCCGCGGCGAGGTAAGGATAGTAATTGATCTTAAAAAAGACGCTTACCCCAAGAAGTTATTGAATCAGTTATATAAGCTTACATCCTTGCAGCAGACCTTCCATTACAACATGCTGGCACTGGTTGATGGCATTCAGCCGCGAGTTCTGGCTCTTCAAGATATCTTGGCTGAGTACATTAAGCACCGGCAAACGGTAGTACGTCGTCGAATCGAGTTTGAACTGCACAAAGCCAAAGACCGAGCCCACGTCTTAGAGGGTCTCAAGATTGCGCTTGATCACATTGATGAAGTAATCGCTACGATCCGCGCCAGCGAGACTACCGAAGAAGCTCAGGAGAATCTTATTAAGAAGTTCAAACTCAGCGAAATTCAGGCCAAAGCTATTTTGGCTATGCAGCTTCGTACGCTAGCCGGCCTGGAGCGTAAGAAGATTGAAGACGAGCTGGCTGAACTAATTAAGATTATTGCTGAGCTGGAGGCAATTTTGTCAGATGAAAAGCGGATCCTAAAGATTATTAAGAGTGAACTTCTGGATATGAAGAAGCAGTTTGGTGATGAACGACGAACTAAAGTTGTAGCCAGCGAGCTTAATAAAATGAGTGATGAAGATCTAGTTCCTGACGAACAAGTTGTTGTTACTCTAACATCAGCTAACTATATAAAGCGTAGTTCCATAGTTGAATATAAGAGGCAAGGCCGGGGTGGTAAAGGCCGGCGCGGAATGGCTACCCGGGAGGAAGATGTTATAGAACATGTTGTTAATGCTTCAACACATGATTACTTATTATTCTTCACTAACAAGGGAAGAGTCTTTAGGCTCAAAACTTATGAAGTGCCGGCTGTGGGCATGAACGCCAAGGGCGTGGCGATCGTCAATCTGCTGCAACTGCAGCCCGAAGAAAATGTTAGTTCGGTTATAAATGTCAGCAAAGGTACGGCAGCCGGCGGGAATTTACTGATGTGTACATCTCGTGGCGTGGTCAAAAAGACGCCGTTTGAGCAATATAAGAACGTCCGATTATCGGGCTTAATTGCTATCAAGCTGGATGACGGTGACGAGCTGCACTGGATTAGCATGACTACCGGCGAAAACGAAGTGATAATTTCGACCTCGCAGGGCCAGGCCATCAGATTCCATGAGAAGGATGCGCGGCCGATGGGCAGAGCCTCACGAGGTGTTAGAGGCATCCGGCTCAGAGCTGGCGACCAAGTTATCGGCATGGATATAGTTGAAGAGGATTCCTATATATTTGTTATCAGTGAGTTCGGTTATGGCAAGCGCACCAAGGTTAAACAATTTACCGCTCACAAGCGTGGCGGCGTTGGTATACGTTCCGCGGTAGTCAATAAAAAGACCGGCCCTCTGATAGGTGTGAACACTCTTAAAGGCCTTGAACAGGAAGTGATAATTATCAGCGCCAACGGCCAGACAATTCGACTGGGCTTGAACAACATACCCAGCCTGGGCCGAGCTACCCAAGGCGTGCGTATTATGCGCCTCAACGACGGCGACAGGGTAGTATCGCTGGCTTTAGTTGAAAAAGTAGAAGACACTGATACTGATGAAGAAGAAGCCAAAGGTGAAGCGCCGAATGCTATCATTCCCAAGCAACGTAAAAAAACAAAAAGCTAATCCTATTTCTGGAAAGATCCGTTGTAAGATTTAGCACCATCTTGCAATATTGACAACGCTTATCAGTAGGCTAAACAGTTATGGAAATTGACTTTTTAGTCTGTTTATGATAATATTTATATGTTAACCCAAAACAAAAATGACAGAAAGATATGACACAACTTTATCTGACCCAGTCGAGGCAGTCCAGCCTGCGGCCGAAACTAATGGCCGGATATCTAAAATTAGCCGCCTTAGGCAAAAACTGGGGCGATCAACAGTCCTCCCTGAGGTAGATTCGTCTAATTTGCTGGGAGCTGAGGATAGCAGCCCTGGAACAACTACCGGTTTAGACCATGGCATCGCTTTGGAACCTAATCCCGAGGCGCCTGATCACGTAACTGAAACTCAGGAATTGGCATCATACAGAGAAGAGTTAAAACGTCCGACTCCGAAAGAACAGGCCCTGCTTTCTGGCAATATTACACATGAGGAATTCAGGGCAGGCGGTGTAAAGTATGTGGAATTAGATAATGGCGAAGCGGGCCTTTACTGGTCGTCAGCGAGTGGTAAACACCGCAGAGAGCGCGCTGCATACTTGGTAGATCGCTCATGGCAATTTGGGCTTGTACCAACAACAGTCATTCGTGAATTTACTGGTTCTTACGGCATTAAAGATGAGCTCAGCTTTCAGGAATATATCCCTGATGCGACTGATGCGAGGGAAATTCCTGATTTTGAGTCTATTGAAAAATTCCAGACCGATCTTTATAGATTATGGATTTTTCAATACAGCATTTGGCATACAGATGCCCACAAGGGCAACGTCATTGTAGACGATAAAATACATGCGATTGATCACGCGCATTCCTTTGCTCATTATAAAGATAGAGAGGCCCACCGCGCTATGTTTACGGATTTTTATGGTGTCCAGGCGCCAGAAGAAGTCATAAAAGAAGCCGATAGTTTCTTGAAAGATGATGTTCGCCAGCAAGTCCTTTTGGAGCAGCTGAAAGAATTAGGCTTTTGGGAGAGTGACGCCGAAGCTTGCCTGGCGCGGATGAGGCATATAGCTACAACCCTAACTACTAAAGGTAAAATTGACACCCCAGAAGAGTTAGCGCAATACTCACCTAATTAGTTTCACTTAACAAATATTTTTTATTAGCACAAGCTCTCTTTTCAAGGGAGACGTATAAAAAATATTCCTCTCCGGAGAGGCCGCGGGGCCTAAATTCATTAGCTCTGGGTGATACCCGAACCCAAGGCTAAAAACCTTTGCTATAGTAAGGAACATGGTTATTCGACACAATATCGCTCTTCAAATTCAAACCTCTTCATCAAACTGCGTTCAGACTTCTACCTCACAATTTCTTAGCTTTTATAACCTCGACATAAGCCCCGAAGTCATCGAAAAACAAGTACCAGTTAGAACTAACGATGAGGGTAAGCCAATGGGGACACTGTTTGCAGATATTGGCACTTGGCTTAGGAAATCTCACAACCTAAAGGTGAAGATGAATGTGTTTGATGTCCAGATTATTGACCGTTCATGGTCATCTCTTTCAGAAAATGAACTATTGAATGAGATGGAAGAAGTAAAAAAAGAAGGGATAAGCACAGCTCGTACGCCGTATGCCTCCATCTTAATTTCCGCTTATGTGACTTATCTGCAAGCTGGTGGCACAATCGATATTACCAAATGTACAAATAAACTACTGCAAGGTCTATTAGCCAAGGGGCCCGTACTGGCAATTATAAACTTCAATTATATGTATGATTATCCACGGTCGAAGTACGACACAACCAAAAAAGAATATATAGCAGATGCTGTCGATGGGAAGGTGATTGAACACGCCATAGTCTTAACTGGTTTCGAGGAGGGGGAGTACTACTACAACGATCCTGATTCTGAAAAAGGGGGCCAGCATACAGCAAGAGATGATGTATTGATTGGCGCTATTTGTGCAGCCCAACTAAACTCCGACAACTACTTGTTATCGATTGAATTAAAGAACTAAAAGAGTTCCTTTATAGGAGTTAATTTGTGTTAGTTTCGGGCGTGCGGAGCTCACCTGAGTAGATGTAGTAAAACAGTCTGGGCTAGGCTTCCTGCAGCTGTTTGACGAGGAATTCATCCGGTGGATGAATCCTGGAGGAGTTCTGCAGGCAAAGACTGCTTTTACTACAGATACATCAAGTGAGTGTAGCTGCCTGAGAGCTTTTGCATACTTTTGGCGGTACAAAAGTATGAGAGTGTTTGGTTCTTTGGAAAAGAACATATCTGTTGACAGGCAAAATCATATCCGATATGCTAGATTCAGCTTTTAGGGTGTTCCTCTTTCAAGTGTCTCCGTTTTTGAGACATTGGCGTAAAGAATAACACCGGCCGCTGTATCAAAGAGTGGCCGTACCCCTTTTAGCGCCCCTTAAAAATTAAGTAGTGCAAATCAACGTCAGTTTTATCGGTTTTATATATTAAAAACCGATGTTTGTCTGAGTAAATCAGATTTCTGACGAAGTTTGCGTGTGAGTGAAGCGCTAGGCGTAAGCGAGGATACGGACTGAGATGTATGTAGATACTTCGAAGGAGTACCGGAGCTTACAACGACGCGATTCACCACAAGCATTAGCAGAGTTTCTGGCTTTGCCAGAAAGCAGGCTAATGCGGCGCAAGGTTCGTCTTTTTTGAAGAGTTTGATCCTGGCTCAGGATGAACGCTGGCGGCGTGCCTAATACATGCAAGTCGAGCGACAGTGCTTCTCACTGGCGTGAGGAAGCATTTAACATTAGCCAAATTCACATTTAACAAATTATTTTTCAATTGGCCATTAGCTAAACATTTGGAAAATGATAACTGGTAAATAATTGAGAATTGGTAAATGAAAAATGATAAATTTCCGAGCGTGAGTGAGGAGTATATGGAGCGGCGGACGGCTGAGTAACGCGCAGGAACGTACCCCGAAGTGAGGGATAAGCACCAGAAATGGTGTCTAATACCGCATGCGGTGCTTCTCATCAAGATTCGAACACATTTAACAGTTCACATTTACCATTTACCAATTAATTCACATTTACCATTTCGAAAGATTTGATAAATGGAAATTGATAAATAATTTGGAAAATGAAAACTGGAAAATGATAAATTCGGGCTTTGATGAGAAGTATCAAAGCCCTCGGGCGCTTTGGGAGCGGCCTGCGTACGATTAGCTTGTTGGTGAGGTAAAAGCTCACCAAGGCGACGATCGTTAACTGGTCTGAGAGGATGATCAGTCAGACTGGAACTGAGACACGGTCCAGACTCCTACGGGAGGCAGCAGTAGGGAATTTTCCACAATGGGCGAAAGCCTGATGGAGCAACGCCGCGTGCAGGAGGAAGGCCCTTGGGTCGTAAACTGCTTTTATGTGTGACGATTTTGACGGTAGCATATGAATAAGGATCGGCTAACTCCGTGCCAGCAGCCGCGGTCATACGGAGGATCCAAGCGTTATCCGGAATTACTGGGCGTAAAGAGTTGCGTAGGTGGCAGAGTAAGCGAAGCATGAAATCTTAAGGCTCAACCTTAAGTCTATGCTTTGAACTACTCAGCTTGAGAATGAGAGAGGTAGATGGAATTGCTAGTGTAGGAGTGAAATCCGTAGATATTAGCAGGAACACCGATGGCGTAGGCAGTCTACTGGCTCATTTCTGACACTAAGGCACGAAAGCGTGGGGAGCGAACGGGATTAGATACCCCGGTAGTCCACGCCCTAAACGATGGATGCTAGCTGTTAGAAGTATCGACCCTTCTAGTAGCGAAGCTAACGCGTTAAGCATCCCGCCTGGGGAGTACGGTCGCAAGATTAAAACTCAAAGGAATTGACGGGGACCCGCACAAGCGGTGGAGCGTGTTGTTTAATTCGACGATAAACGTAGAACCTTACCAAGGTTTGACATCCTAGGAATTTCTCCGAAAGGAGAAAGTGCCTTCGGGAATCTAGTGACAGGTGTTGCATGGCCGTCGTCAGCTCGTGTCGTGAGATGTTTGGTTAAGTCCATCAACGAGCGCAACCCTTATGGTTAGTTGAATTTCTCTAGCCAGACTGCCCCGGTAACGGGGAGGAAGGAGGGGATGATGTCAGGTCAGTATTACCCTTACACCTTGGGCTACAAACACGCTACAATGGCCGGTACAGAGGGCTGCCAACCCGCGAGGGGGAGCAAATCCCATCAAAGCCGGTCCAAGTTCGGATTGCAGGCTGAAACTCGCCTGCATGAAGCTGGAATCGCTAGTAACGGTAGGTCAGCATACTACCGTGAATACGTTCCCGGGTCTTGTACACACCGCCCGTCAAGTCATGAAAGTCGCCAATACCCGAAGCCCCCGCACCATTGCTGCGCAATTATGCGGAACTTTCATTTTCCATTTCTCATTTTCCATTCATTTTCCATTTCTCATTTTCCAGACAAATCAGTTTGTTAAATGCTAATTGTTAAATAACTTGGCAAATGTTAAATGTAAATTGTGAAATTTCCGCGCGCGGTAGCGGCGCGGGGTCTAAGGTAGGGGAGATGATTGGGACTAAGTCGTAACAAGGTATCCGTACGAGAACGTGCGGATGGATTACCTCCTTTCTAGGGAGTAATAACCCGTGCTTCGCACGAGATTTACCATTTACCATTTACCATTAACCATTAATTTACCATTTTCCATTTTCCATTGCAGATGCACTGATAAATGTAAATTGTTAAATAATTGTGAAATGTAAACTTGTAAAATGTTAATTCTCGTGCGGAGCACGAGGTACGGTTGATCTTCGTAAACGGAAATGGAACCGACCGTTTATATATGGAGAAGGTTCTAAAAAAACGTTAGATTTGCACTACCAAGTTTTCAATAAAGACGCCCGCGTTTTAGGGGGCGTCTTTTATTTTGCTAATTAAGTTTGCGTAGAGCTAGCAATCTTCGGTACAATACCCCTGTTGCGAAACGGTTCGGTGGTATACGGGGGGCTGTAGCTCAGCTGGTTAGAGCGCGTCACTGATAATGACGAGGTCCCAGGTTCAAGTCCTGGCAGCCCCACCAAGCCCGCCAAAGGCGGACAATCAGCAATTATCATTTAGCAATTTACATTTTAAGGAAATTGTTTCCGTAATTGTGAATTGAAAACCGTGAATTGTTAAATGCTCGCCGAAGGTGAGCCTTGGGGATATAGCTCAGTTGGCTAGAGCACCTGCTTTGCAAGCAGGGGGTCCAGGGTTCGAGTCCCTGTATCTCCACCAGAACTCTGAATTAGAAAAAGGCGCAGGGCAAGCAATTTTTATATATCTGGTCTTTAGCGGCTCGGTAGGCGGCCATAAAACTTATCAAAGAGGCGCGACTTTTAAACATAAATATGCTATTAACAGCGGTAAAACTGTGAAGAATTTCACATCAATATAATTTGCTTTTGTTTTATTAAAGTATGTTACAATTTACTCAAGTTCAAGTTAAACGGGTGGGCATACAGGAGAAATATGAACACTTGGTTTGGCAATAATCTAAAAAAAATCCAAAACAGCTTGCTGATGTTTGCCCCCCTTAAAAATAAAAAACTAAAATTTGGCAAAATTGCCGGTCTCGCGACGGCGCTATTTGGCGTCTTTGTGTGGCAGACGGTTGGTGCCGTCAATGCGCCGGCCACCGGTCTGCTGCCGCCGGCTCAGACCGATAACCAAGCTTTACTTGAAGTTCAAAGTAACACCCCAGCGCCGCTTGATGCGGCAGTGCCGACCACCGGCGCCGTGAACAGCTCCAGCGCCGATATTAATGTTAATGTCAACGGACAAGACGTGGCCATACCGTCCGAGGGGTCGGTCCATAAAGTCATTAATGACGGCAACGGCACGACAACGATTGATGTAAACGTCCAAAACAACTCCTCGGGTTCCAGCAATAATCGTAGCTATGTGCATAGCAACCTGAATATCAACTCCAGCAGCAACACCAGTGTCCGGCAGGGCGTTGATCAAGATTTCTGGGGAGGCGATATGTAAGGAAGTTTTTTGTTTGTTTCTCGGCTTTGAGTGGTTAGATTTAATCAAGACCAGCCGCTCAAAGTCGGGTAGCAATACCCGGGGTAATATTAATAACCTAAAAGGAAGGAGTAACTTTATGAATAAGTTACTAAAACTAGCAGCTGCAGCCGCAGTGGGAGCCAGTCTAACGACCGGTATTGCTGCTGCCCAAAGCGGAGGTTCGATTGATAACACTGGTTACAATTCGGACAACAAAGTAATAACAAAAAACATCAACAAGGCGGAGGTTGACAACGACAACCACCTGCGCTTGTCCAACAACAACAACCAAAATGCCTATTCTGGCGAGGTTGACGTTAAAAAGAACACTAACGCCGGCAATGCTGCCAGCGGCAATGCCAGCAACGGCAATTCGCTGAGCGCTACAGTTAGCGTTAGTAACGATGGTCTGGCCGGTTGGTCTTGGGGCTCCAGCGACCCAGCCAGTGGTGGTTCAATTGACACGACTGGTGCCAATTCAAACAATGTGATTGTCAACAAGAACATCAACAAGCTGGATGTTGACAACGACAACACCATTTGTGTCACCAACACCAACACGCAAGTCGCTACCAGCGGCAGCGTTGAGGTTGAAAAGAACACCAACGCCGGTTCTGCTACAAGCGGCAACGCTTCTAACAGCAACAGCTCTTCGTTCAACCTGAGCGTAGCTAACTAATAAGCCAAAAATCTCGGCTTAGCGGTTTCTTAAACGCTTAAAGAACGCACCCAACAGGTGGGAGGCCTAGTCAATAGGTTTCCCACCGAATGCGGGTGCCAAAGATCATTCAACTAAAGATATAACAGCCCTAAACGAGGTGGTATTGAGAGGTGTTCCCATGGCTAGTAAGCTGGCGAAATCTATAATCAGTCTGGTCCTATCAACTCTTTTGTTAGCGGCCTACCCGATCGGTGTCTTGGCCGAAAGCGCCCCGCCGGCGGATTCCGCTGTTAAACCAGTGTGCCCAAATGTATCCGGCACCACCGCTCCGACCGGCTCTTCGGCCGGAACTTATAAATTCAATGACATGACCTGCCTATGGGAAAACGATTATTATACATGGAACCCGGTAACCAAGGTTTACACCCCAAAATTTTCAACCGAATATGTACTTAATCCGGCAACCGGCAACTACGAATCCACTACTTGGGTATATGTTGCCTCAGAGGGTAAATATAAATCGGTAGTTACCATAAAGCCGGCTGATCCGCCGGCCGCTACCACCAACTCTGCCGCGGTGGCGGCTGATTCGGCTTCGGCAGACAGCAGCATTTCCGGCAGCGGCCCGGACTCGGCCAATTCAATTAATAATAACAACCAGAGCAGCGCGCTCTTAAACCTTAACTACGACGCTCAGCTGAATAACGGCGTCAACCAGACCGCCCTATCCGGCAACGCCACGCTGCAGGGCAACACGGTGGCCAGCAACGCCACCAGCGGCAACGCCACCGATGTCACCAATATATTGAACCTGCTGCAATCAACCTTCAACCTGCAGCCGGCTCAGGACATAATGGTCTTTACGGCCAACATCAACGGTGACGTTACTGGCGACCTATATCTTGACCCATCGCAAATCAATACCACCGGACCCGGCTCGGTCAACACCGTCAACAATCAAACTGATAACAACCTGACGGTTAATTCTCAGGGCAGCGGCCTGATCAACAATGATATCAAGCTTGATGCCACCAGCGGCAACGTCAATATGGCGCAGAACACCAAGGCCGGCAATGCCACCAGCGGCAATGCCAACGCCGTGGCCAACCTAGTCAATATGATCAACACGGCGATTACCGCCGGCCAGTCGTTCCTGGGCGTACTCAACATTAACGGCAACTTAAACGGCGATATCCTGCTGCCGCCGAACTTCCTTGACCAGCTGATTGCCAGCGGTGCGCCGCAATCGACGGTTAACCTCAGCCAACAGCAGGTCAACAACGTGGTCGCCAATCTGGGGAGCAACCAGACCATTAATAACGATGTCAATTTGAGCGCCGCTTCCGGCAACGTCAATATGGCGCAGAACACCAAGGCCGGCAATGCCACCAGCGGCAACGCCTCAACCAACCTGACGGTCTTTAACTTGACCGGCCGGCAGGTAGTCGGTGCCAACAGCCTGATGGTGTTTGTCAATGTCCTTGGTCAGTGGGTTGGCCTGATTGTTGACGCGCCGGCCGGCAGCAACTCGGCGGCCTACTGCGGCGGCTCCTGCCAGATCAGTGACTCGGTTAGAAACAACGCCAAAATCAATGACAGTTCAACCAACACCATTAACAATAACCTGGACATTAATGCCCGTTCCGGAGGCGTCGGTGTGACACAGAACACCAATGCTGGCGACGCCACCAGCGGTGATGCCACGGCCAGCGCCAATCTGGCCAACGTCATCAACAGCCAGCTATCGCTGACCGACTGGTTCGGCTTCCTGTTCATCAACGTCTTTGGTACTTGGCACGGCAGCTTCGGCATCAACACTGATGCCGGCGAACTGACTAAGGCGCTGGCAGAGTCCGGACTTCCGGGCTATAGCTCCAGCAGCGTACCGGCGGCTGCCAAAGTCTTCCAATTCATACCGAAAGACGGCGGTTACCAATTGAGCGCTGTTAGCAACAATAACTCTCAGTCCGGTAACGATAACTCCAACAGCAAAAACTTTGTGCTTGGTGCTAACACCGGTAAGACTAACAACCCGCCAGCTCACCAGCGCGGCGGCAGCTCAATGTTGCCGCTAGTCGCCATTTTTGCCTTCTTAGGCATAATGAGCGCTGGCGGTTTGGCCGAATACGGCGGCCGCTTTAAAGAGCGCCTGCTTGTCCAACGGCTCAACGCTCAGGGCCAACGTAAGGCGTGGCTGCGCTTCACTATTTTCTAGGAATTGTCACCAGTCTCAGCAGAGCAGCTAAATATAATGGGCCGAGCATTACCGGCACCAACAAGCTGAGTTTGGATTTTTGCCAAAGCTTTAAGTGCTCGTCGTCCCAAACCGCCAGCCATAAAAAGACTGACAAGCCTAACCAGATAATGGCCAGCAGGTAGGCTGTTGAGCGTGTCAGAGCTAAATAAACACCATAACTGCCTAGCAGCAGGCCAATAGCCAGCCAAAGCCGCTGCAGGCCGGCCGTAATGGCACCGGTTGCTTTTTGGACGGCCGGCGCCACGGCTTTGGCTGCTCCGGCCCTGAATATAACAGCTGAAGCGCCGCGGTTGCGGCCGTAAATCACAATATCGCTAGCATAACGCCGACGGCGGCTGCCGGCCACGTCCAGTAATTTTTTCAGCTGGCCGTCGGCTAGCTCACCGAAGCGTTGAACCAGGCCGGGCAGGGAGGCGTTGGAAAAAGACTGCTGCTTGAGCGTGAGGGTCCGCAGCTTCGTATCCGTAGCAAAGCGCCAGACGACATTTTTGAGGACGCCCGGTGCCAGTTCGGCCGGCCCATAAAGAACTACGATTAACTCGCCGCGCGCCTGTTTAGCCGTACGTATAATTGATGTATTTTTAGTCCGGCCGGTCAGCAAAATCTCGTGTTTGGGGTAACCATTTTTAGCAATGCTCAGCAGACATTGCTTTAGGCTGTTGGCATCGCACTCAGCGTCTACCACCACTACCGATATCAGCGGCCGGCGCCGCAGCCGGCGGGCAAATGGATGCTTTAGCAGACGCCTTTGTCTTTTGGCAGCAAGTACGTTGTAAATGGCAGCGCCGGTGATAACAGATGTGGCACCAGCCAATAAGGCACCAACGCCAAAGATTGTTGTAACCTGCACAATGTTCACTGCGAAACCCCGGCAAAATCAAACTTAAACATTTGCCGCGACTCGTTCCAAATTCCGGTGCAAGTCTGGATTGTCAGTATCGGCGGTCCCTGATAATCCAAAATTGAGGTATCATCCGGAGCCACAGTCTCGGCACTGACGAAATTATAAGAGAAAATATAGTTATTGGAGGTATATATAAGCACCCGGTCGCCGGCTTCCAGGCGGTACAGGTAAAGGAAGACGTATTTGTTACGGTGGCCGTAAATGAAGGTGTTGCCGCTGTAGTCGTTTGCCGGTGCCGTCGTTTCGGCGTACTGGGCGTGGTAACTGCTGAGCGTCCACGAGTTGTCTGTTGGGTTGTAGCGGCCGGGATCAACCGGCAAGTCAATGCCCAGAGCCGGTATAACGATCCGCACCGGTACGCCGGACGTTACTATAACCTGTTTGACGGCCGGTTGTGGTACTGCTGCAAATGTCCTGCGGGTTTCGGCCAAGACCGGCCGCTTGGGTGCTACGAACGGATAAAAGGCGTACCACGCGAAAAGCAGCGTCAGCAGATAAACTGCCGCGACGCTGCCGTAGTAACCGGTCTTATCGGTTAGCCAGTTTCGCATTGGTTTGAACCTGTTTTAGAACGCCGAGCTACTTAAGAGCTAAGAAGCGGTAAGCTTTGGCGCCGAAGTGTGCCAAGCCAGCGATCGCTCCGGCCGTAGCTGCCGCGATGGCGGTCATCGCCAGGGGATTAGCGCCGGTAACCGGCAGGGAAGCCGCCTTGGGTGCTGACTGCTCGGCCGCCTTAACTTGCGGAACAGCGCCTTGGCCGCCCGTAGGCGTAGTTACGGCTACTTGCTCAGCTGGCGCGCAGCTGACATCCGTGACCACGTCAATATTGTTTTGGTTGCTGGCATCACCGCTGTAGGCAAAACCGCTATTGGTGTTACCAGTCAGTGTGACAGAACCCGAACCGGAATTTTGGTTATTTACAAAAACGAAATCAACCTCGTTTCTGCAGGTAACGCTTAGCTCATTCTCCGTAGTCATTTCGCAGACGTTAGTTGAATCAGCCCCGGTGTTACTTATATTGCACCCGTTGGGTACTTGCGCAGCTGCCACACCGCCCATCAAACTAAATGCCGTGATGCCCGTGGCTACTGTTTTAAGCAGTACTTTCATGAATCCTCCTTGGTTGGCCTAAAAGACCCCTTAACTTATTGGATAATTTAAATATTACATAATACTGACAGAATGTAAAGAATGTTTTTAAACATAAGCTATTTAGTCGTTTTTTAGCGTACCTGGGCCAGCCCTAAGTCTGCCTCTAAACAAAGCTTAATGCGTCCGATGGCGTCGGAGCCGGACGCTAAGGTGATCTTTGGCAAAATTTTAATGCGCAAAAATTATTAAGCGGACGACACTAATTTGACGAATTAGCCCAATAGGTCAAAACATTGAATGGGCGTAGTTGATAATGCTACAGCAGTCAACATATATTCTATGAGATGACTAGTCTGCTTAATACTAATCGTGATTTAAACAGTTATATTTCCCACAACGTAATCTATCTTTACGTAGATGTAGGGGCAGTGATAATTAGGACGAATATTGCGAACGGTTCCAATTAAAATATATTCATTAGCGTTATGGGGTAGGAACTTGGTATGATAATGGCTAATGGATGATAAGCCCCAGCTGCCAATGCCGCACCTGTTACCGGGTGAAAAACTCTTAACCGTAAAAGAGTTTGAAATCAGCGAGCTAAAAAATGAGCCCTCAGCCGTCCACGAACTGGAAAGACTATCCAGGGCATATAAGAGGGGGCTGATTGGCGATTTTGGCCCGGTTGTGGCCTCCCAATCTCTCGAGGGCCATGAGCCGCCCGAAGAACTCCGGCGCTATGAGGCCGTTTTTGGGCGGGATGCCTTGCGCGTGGCCCTGGATTTGCTTAACCAGTATCCAAAACTTACCCGCACGACGCTTATCACTTTGGCCGAATTACAAGGCGTGACCACCGATATCTCGCGTGAGGAAGAACCGGGCCGGATTATTCATGAATGGCGCGACCTGACTGATCCGGTAGCCATAGAAATAGCCAGAACCGATGGCTGGGGCTGGCCCTACTACGGTTCGGTGGACGAGAAGCGCAGACTAAAGCAAACTTGTTTGGGTTTAGTCGAGCATCGCAGGGAAGAGTCTGCTATTAGCAGACAATATCCGGTACGCTCCACCATTTCTGCCCATTAGTTAGTACTTACTTTGTCATTGTAGCTGCTTCTGTGCTTTCGGCGACCCGATTGACAGGAAGATGTTGGGGATCTTGTAGCTCAAAGCCTAGTATCGTTCTGGCTGATGCCCTAAGTCTTATATGAACCGACACTCCTTCAACTGGCAAACCACTCTCCGGGTCCACATATAGAATTGGAGAGAAGCGAGGAGGTTGTTCTGGCGATAGTCCAATGATTCGAATTCTCGGAGATGGACTCATTCGGCGTTTCATAAATCATATTATACCATATTATTTGATTAACAAGTGGCAACCTACATGTAACTGCTCACTACCTCAAAAACAGAGGTGAAAATCTGTCGGGTGGAGTACCACTAATAGTTGCTAATCTGTTACGTTTTACGTTGATTAACTCTTGTACTGCGCAGTAACAGATATCGGGGGG
>Ga0210057_1001369_pt1 | contig 37203 bp, 36 predicted proteins | sample CryGeyCG2114_010_2_FD_183968 | JGI IMG/M metagenome (GOLD analysis project Ga0210057, IMG submission 183968) | Groundwater microbial communities from aquifer - Crystal Geyser CG10_big_fil_rev_8/21/14_0.10 (SPAdes) (version 2) | ecosystem: Environmental > Aquatic > Deep subsurface > Groundwater ... | reverse complement strand
AATAATTTCATATTAATTTTTATAACATATTTTTTCTATTACTTTTGGGTCGCCAAAAGTAATCAAAAGCTCCGAGCGATGAGAAAATTCAGGTCAGACTGTATTGAATCTGCGCTAATTTCCAAACCTGCCTGCCGGTAGGCAAGCTCGTCATTTTCTATTATTCTAGATTGGTCGAAAATGACTCAAACATGCGGAAATTTGGCTCGTAGACGACTCGCCAACACTTGATTCTATCCAGTCTGACAACTGAATTTTTCATATGCTCGTTATTATGAAGATAATTTGAAGATTATCAAAGATATTAATATAAGGTTTAATTAAGCTTAGGAGTAGAATGTATGGACTCATATTTGACATTTGCGATTAAACATAGTATTATTGATAAGTTAATTATATATTTTATTTCCGTACCAATCGGTTACGGTTTTAATTTACTTTAAACATCATGATTATTAGAAATTTAGCTATTATTGCTCATGTTGATCACGGTAAGACCGCTCTAACCGATGCTTTAATGCGTCAAACTGGTATGTCTACTGATGCCACCAGTATGGATAGTAATGATTTGGAAAAAGAAAGAGGCATTACAATTTATTCCAAGAACACCTCAGTTTATTATAAAGATACTAAAATAAACATTGTTGATACTCCGGGCCATGCTGATTTTGGTTCCGAAGTAGAACGAGTCCTGCGCTCTATTGACTGTGTGATTTTGGTGGTTGATGCTCAAGAGGGCCCGATGCCCCAAACTAAATTTGTTTTAAAAAAATCCTTGGAATTAGGTTTGAAACCAATTGTGGTTATCAATAAAATCGACAAAGCAGCCGCTCGACCAGAAGAGGTTCATGAAATGGTTTATGAATTGTTTTTGGATTTGGGCGCTACTGATGCCCAACTTAATTTTACCACTCTTTATGCGATTGCCAGAGAAGGTATAGCCAAAAGAAAATTAGCCGATGAGTCAAATGATTTAACACCACTCTTGGATACTATTTTAGAAATTGTTCCCGTAGCTTCCAGCGAAGAATCTGTTAATAAACCATTATCGCTACAGCCGTTCAATTTGGCTTATGATAATTTTTTGGGGCGTTTAGCTATTGGCCGGATTTATGAAGGAATTATTAATCAAGGACAAAATGTGATTGTTAAAACAGTTTCTGGTGAAATAAGAAAAGGAAAAATTACCAAACTCTTTACTTTTGAAGGTTTAACTAGAAAAGAAGTGGCTTCGGCTAGTGCTGGTGATATTATTATGATTGCCGGTTTGTCTGATATTTATATTGGTGAAACTATTTGTGAAAATGAATCTCAAGAAGCTTTGCCAGCTATTAATATTGATGAGCCAACAATTTCTTTAAATTTTTTGGTTAACAACTCCCCTTTTGCTGGCCGGGAAGGTAAATATGTAACCAATCGACAATTAAAAGAAAGATTAGAAAAAGAATTGGAATTAAATGTGGGATTAAAGATTGATTTTTCGACTACTGATTATTATAATGTTCATGGTCGAGGTGAAATGCATATTGCTATTTTGTTGGAAAATTTAAGACGCGAGGGTTATGAACTACAAATTTCTCAGCCCCATGTTATTATTAAAGAAATTGATGGTAAAAAACACGAACCTTATGAGGAAGTAACAATTAATATTCCGACTGAAATGTCTGGTGTGGTCATTGAAAAATTAGCCAAAAGACGAGGCACGATGACGGAAATGGAGCCAGAACATGGTCATCTAAAGTTAATGTTTGAAATACCCACTCGTGGGCTATTAGGCTACAAAAATGAATTTGTGGTTGATACTCGTGGTGAAGGTATTTTATATACTCAAGTTATTGGTTTTAAACCCTACGCTGGTACTATCGAGCGAACTCAATTAGGCTCAATGATCTCTATGGCCACCGGTAAGGCCTTAGGTTTTTCATTATATAATCTCCAAAGTCGTGGGACACTTTATATCGCCGCCACCACTGAAGTTTACGAAGGTATGGTGATTGGTAATACCGCCAAAGGCGAGGATATGACTGTCAACCCAATCAAAGGCAAACAATTATCTAATATGAGATCTTCTGGAGCTGATGAAGCTATTCGTTTAACTCCGCCTATGGAATTATCATTGGAGCGTGGCATGAGCGTGATGAATGAAGATGAATATTTGGAAATCACACCTAAAAATATTAGGTTAAGAAAGAAGTATTTAACTGAAAACGAAAGAATTAAACACAAACGAGCTAAATAAATATTTCTAAAAAACATCTCGCTCCTGCCTATCGGCAGACAAGTTCGCGGGATGTTTTTTTAGTCTTGACAAATTATTAAAAAAGTTGTAAGTTAAAAATGAAATTTGTACTTTATAACTAAAATAACAAACAAACATGGGAGGTAAGACATGCTAACTAATGGGCAAGAATTAGTAGACTTTTTGACAGAAAATGGTTGTCAGGATGTAGCAGGGGCTATGAAACCACTAACCAAACTATTTGAATTCGCTGAGTCAGGCAAATTTGAATTAACACTTAGAAACAGAATAAATCAAAAGAGGCTGAAAAAAGCTGTGTCTTTGGCCACTGGACGACCGGTATCAAAAATAGCTTTTGTTTCTTTGGCTAATCCATTTCCCAAACCTGACTGGATGAGCCAAGAGGTTTATGAAGACAGTCTTTGGGCCAGTCTTGGGAACAGTCTTAGTGCCAGTCTTTGGGCCAGTTTTGAGGCCAGTCTTAGGGACAGTCTTTGGACCAGTCTTTGGACCAATCTTGAGGATAGTCTATTTTACTATTTAGGTTTTTGTATTTTAAATGATCAAGAAAAAATTGATAAGCTAAAACCCTTAGTTGAATTTTGGGGTCAGTGTTTTATTTTGGGCTTTAAATTTGATGAGCCCGAAACACTACTGGTTGTTTGTCGTTAATTATTTGATAATTATATCGGTTTCTACAATAGAGACCGATTTTTTTGTTGCTTTTTAATTCTTATTAAAAAACATCCCGATTTCACGGGATGTTTTTTAGATTATTAGGATTTATTTATATATAAACATTCCCTAACAAGCTAATAAGCTACAACCTAGATCTACAACATTCTCTAACAAGCTAATAAGCTACAACCTAGATCTACAACATTCCCTAACAAGCTAAAAAGCTACAACCTAGATCTACAACATTCCCAAATCTAAATAATCATCAATTTTAATTTTATCCACAAATTCTGGCATATGACTAATTAATATCATTGCTCCTTTATAATCATTAATTGCTTCAGCGATAATTGGGATATGTCGAAAATTAATATGATTAGTGGGCTCATCTAAGACCAATAAGCCTGGTTCCATCAGTACTAATCTAGCAAATGAAAGTAGCCCTTTTTGACCTTCCGACAAATGAGATATTTTATGTTCCATTAATTCCCCAGTGATTAGAAAGTTAGCCGCCACGGCTCGCATTTTTTGTTCATCTCTATCATCAAACATCGCTTCTTTTAGAGAATTGAAAACTGTATCATCATAATTTAGAGTTGCAAAATCTTGACTGTAATAACCAACCCGCACTCCATCCAGTATTTTTACACCATCACTTTTTCCATTAACTAAACTTCTTAGTAAGGTGCTTTTGCCAATACCATTGGGACCGGAAATTAAAAGCCGAGTTTGTTTATTTAGAATTTTTTCTACTGGTTTTTCTACCGCCTCATGATTTTTAATAACTTTAACAGAATTAATAATTACTAAATTGCCAAAGATATTTTCTTGAGTGGGAATCTTAAATTTTTTAATAGTTTTATCATCACGTCTAACTTCAACTTTGTTTTCTTCCATCTCTTCTGTTTCTTCTTTTAACTTTTGGGCTAATTTTCTCATTTTACCACCCTTGTGGGAGAAGAAATTGGCTTTATCTTTACGATCTTGGATTTGTTTTTCCAGTTGAGCATTTTTCTTTTGTTCTCTTTCTACTTGGCTATTAATTTCTTCTACTACGGTAAAGTAATCGCCAACATATAATTCTAATTTTTTGGTAAAGACATTTAAATATAAAACTCCTTCAGTAAAACAATTCAAGAAATCAGCATCATGAGAAATAACAATTACGGTTTTTTGATACATGATCAAAAAAGTTAAAAGATGATCAATCCCCTCTTTGTCTAAATTATTGGTCGGCTCATCAAGTAGTAAAATATCCGGTTTTTGAATTAAAGCATAAGCTAGAAGTAGTCTGGCTTGTTGACCACCAGATAAATCCCCTACTCGTCTATCTGTTGGTACAGCCAAATTAACAGCTTCCATGGCTTTGTTAATTTCACTATTGATATTTTTGGGCACAATTTCAAAGGCTTTCTCAAAATATTTATCAATAGTTAAATCAAAATCCTTTCGATCAATCACTTGCTTGGCTGTGCCGACACTCACCCCACCAGTAATCGAGACAACCCCCTTGTTGGGTTTTAATTCATTTCTAATTAGTTTGAAAATAGTGCTTTTACCGGCTCCATTTTGTCCCATAAGAGTAATTTTGGCGCCTTTTCTAATACTAAAACTAGCCTCAGTTAAAACTGGTTTTTTGTGTAAGTATTCAAATGATACTTCATCAAATCTTAATATTACTTCTTCACTCATATTTTGGTTTAAAAAACAACTCTTATATTGGAGTTGGAGACGCTAATCTGACACTTTTTAAGTTAACCCTTACTATACATTAATTTAAGCCTAAAGTCAATATAAAAAGCCTACATTCTACTCCTAAGCTTAATTGAACCCTATATTAATATCTTGAATGATATCCAAATTATCTTCATAATAACGAGCATATGAAAAATTCAGTTGTCAGACTGGAGCGAATCAAGCGTTGGCGAGTCGTCTACGAGCCAAATTTCCGCATGTTTGAGTCATTTTCGACCAATCTAGAATAAAATAGAAAATGACGAGTTTGGAAATTAGCGCAGATTCAATACAGTCTGACCTGAATTTTCTCATCGCTCGGAGCTTTTGATTACTTTTGGCGACCCAAAAGTAATAGAAAAAATGTTATAAAAATTGATATGAAATTATTTACGGTTTAAAAATAATAAATTAACATTTGGAATAGAATTCACGAATAAAAAAAGCTAGTTTTATTTAAAACTAGCTAGGCGTATTTGTCTAATTAAACCTCCAACCAAGATAAAAATAAGATAGAAGAAAGTCATAAATAAACTCACAAAAATCTGACCCTCAATGGCTGTAATGATAGCAATGGTTAGAAATATAATTGCTGTTACAAACATCAATCCTATTACCATATCAATAATTAAAGCAAAAAATAAAGTGGCTTTTTCTGTTTTTATATTTAAATCAGACATCACATCATCATCTAATTAGCTAGAGATTTTTTAGCTAATACTACTTTCATTTTACCAATAATTTCATACAAATCATTAACACTAAGCAACTCGGTTGGCTTATGTTTTTTCTTTGAGCATATTTTAAAATAGCCACTGCTATCAATTCTACCTATTCTTTGGGCATCATCAGTATAAACAATATATTCGGTTTTTTTAGAACAAATATGTTCAAAAATCATTTTCTAATCCTCCATTCATTTTCTAGATCAACTTCTTCACCACCGGCACAGACCGCTCGACCATTGATTAGAAAAACTTCAGAATTAAAAATAGAATTAATAAGCCGAGTTCCGTTTACCCGCCAATGGAGTAAGCCACATTCTTCGCAAGGATGAACAATCATCTCTCCACCACAAGGCGTAAAAATATTTCTTTGAATTCTTTCATTAATTAGGCCATTACATTTTTCGGATTGACATTTCACTATCTTATCCTTTCTTTTAAAAGTACAGTTAGTTACAAGCTAACATAAATTATTAATTTTGTCAATTTTTCCATTCCTCCACTATCCCCATTTTTATTTCAAACGGATCAGCTGGTCTTAGTCCCCTAATTTGCCTTCTATTTAATAGTGGAAAATGTTTAATCTCCGCTAAATATTGGGCAATATAAAAAATATCATCTTCGGTGGTCATCCAACCTAACTTATCAAATTTTTTAAGATTAACTGGCGACGAATAACTTCGGAGATTTTTACCACCCAAATCATCCAAATATTCATGAAAATAACTAATGGCTAATTCCCGAATAGAATTATAAATTGGCTCACGGTAACGCAAAGCCATATGATTGGTTTTGGAAATTGCTCCCCATTTACCGTATTTTTTAAAAAGTGTTACGACATGATCATAATCATTTTTATTAGCGGTTAAATCTAAGAGTAGTGGTTCTTGGCCGGCCAGTCGTAAGGCCAAGGCGGCTAAAACCGCTGCTTCAATACAGTGGCATTTTTTCTTTTTGAGGACGGTCATTGGCGAATAGCAAGTATCGCCTTCCGGTTCAAAATTAATTGGCATCTGATCCAAAAAATCCTGGATTTTGACCGGGCTGTTTAACTTTTTTAAAATTTTTAATTCTTTCTCTGGTATTTGATTTAGCATATCAAGTAATTATAGCAGATAAATTTTATTTGGCTATAATAAAAATCATATGCTACAATGAAAACATATGAAAAAACTTTTATTATTTATTTTAATTATTTCTTCAGTGGTAATTATTCCAACCACTGTTTCAGCTAAAGCACCAGTGATTACTAGTGCTGATTTAGTCGGTCGTTTGGTTTTACAATCAGAAAGTGAAAATAAGCTTTGGTATATTAATCCAGCTAGTAATAAGCGTTGGTATTTACACAATGATGAAGATTTAGATCTATTAATAAAAACTTGGGGCGTCAAACCAACAATTAATGAATTTTCTCAATTAGCTACTCATGCTAGATATACAACACCAAAAAGTTTGCTAACAAAATATGCTGGTCAGATAATCATTTCGCCTAATGATTCAGATAAGGTTTATTTTCTTAACAAAGCCGATGGTATAATGTACGGCGTTGGCGATTTTGATTATTTGTATAGTATTGCCAAAGTTATAGGTATTGCCTCTCCCGATAATGTTTTGCGTTTGTTAGCGATGAATACTACCCAGGCTACTTATGATCCGGCCTTTTATGGGATCGCTTATGTTAAATATGATGGTGAAAAGGTAGTGTCTTCTAATAAAAATAGTTACTTAACTTTACCCCTGGCTTCCCTAACCAAAGTAATGACCGCTTTGGTTTTATTAGATTATGAATTTGATTGGGATAAAATTGTCACTATCACCCAAGAGGAAATAAATTACCCTTGCACTCTTCAGCCTTGTGGTTTAACTAGTGAAATTGATTTAAAAGTTGGTGATAAAATTAAAATGCAAGATTTATGGGTCGCCATGCTTTCAGCCTCTTCCAATCAATCAGCAGTTATTTTAGCTGATAATAGTGGTGTTACCAGAGCTGAGTTTATAGCTGAAATGAATGCTAAAGCTAAATTATTTGGTTTAGACAAAACTAAATTTCTGGAAATGACTGGCTTATCAGCTGATAATGTATCGACTGCTGTAGAATTTGCCAAAATAGCCAAGGCGGCTTTTGCTGATCTAAGAATTGCTGATGCCACTGGTAGCACTAATTATAAATTTAATGTTACTCAAGCTGATGGTACGACCAGATTAATAACAGTTAATAATAGAAATTATAGTCTACTGGCTATGGGGCCAAGAGCTTCTAAAAGTGGCTATCTAGTAGAGGCTCAAAGAAATGCGGTCATCAAAAAAAATGGTCAAATTATTATCGCGATGCATTGCTATTCCCTAAGTCAAAGAAACTCTATAATTAGTAATTTAATTGGTGACAGCTCTCTCGCCTTAGCTTATTAATATATTATCAAGATTAAAAAAACGACCAAATTGCTTTGGTCGTTATACTTTTTAAAACTTCTGAGCGTCATACAATTTTCTGTAGGCGCCTTTTTTTCTTAATAATTCCTGATGTTTACCCTCTTCAACAATCTTGCCATTATCCAAAACAAATATTCTATCAGCATGAGCAATAGTGCTAAGCCGGTGGGCAATAATAAAAGTCGTTCGGCCTTTAATCAATCGCTTAAGAGCTTCTTGAACTAAATTTTCATTAACCGAATCAAGAGAAGACGTGGCTTCATCAAGTATTAAAATCTTTGGATCTCGCAGTAGGGCTCTAGCTATAGCCACTCGCTGTTTTTGACCAACAGACAGTTTAACTCCCCTTTCTCCAACTTTAGATCTGTAACTTTGAGGAAAATCAACGATAAATTCATGGGCATTAGCCGCTTTAGCCATTTCTTCGATACTGTCTTGGCTGGCGTCTGGTTGGCCATAAGCGATATTTTTAGCTATGGAATCATGAAACAAACTAACTTCTTGAGGCACAATAGCAATATGACGACGCAAACTTTTAGCGTCAATTCGGTTGCTATCTTGACCATCAATTTGCACCGAGCCCTTGGTTGGTAAATAATAGCCGGAAATTAAATCAACCAAAGTTGATTTACCAGCTCCACTCTCACCAACCAAAGCTATAACTTCACCTGGCAAAACATGAAAACTCATATTATTCAAAACCAATGGTTGATTATGACCTTGATATTTAAAACTGACTCGCTTAAAATCAACTTCGCCTCGCAAGTCTTCTATCTCCACCAAATCATTATGACGAATTTCTGATTCGGTTTGAACTTGGTAAATTTTATTAGCTTCTGAAACCTCGGCCGCCGATCTATTAAACATACTGTAATACATCCCCAATCGACCCAAAACGCCAAAAGTAAAAAATATATAACCAATAAAGCTCACTAGATTACCGGCAGTTAACTCACCGGACCTTAACATCAAAATTCCCACTCCAAATAAAACCACAAAGCCAACAGCAAAAATAGATTCCTGCCAAATAGCCAAATTATTCCAAACCAATTCATTCTTCCAAGTGGCCAAAGTAATTTTACCAAATTTATCCTTTAAATTTTCCACCATGGAATCCTCAGCTGAAAAAGCTTTGACAGTTGGATAACTTGATAAATATTCATAATGATCACCATAAGCTATACGATAAGTCTTACCTAAGATTTTACCCATTTTGAATATATTTTTGGCCTTAACTAAAGTTATTAAAATGTAAATAAAAAGAATGACAAATAAAATTAAAGACAATATCCAGTGAACTGTAATCAAAACACCCAAGATTAACAGGATAGTAATAAAATCTGGCAATAAATTAAAAACAATTCTTTCAATGACCATGCCAATTTGTGAGGACGACCGATCAAAGCCATTGATAATTTTACCAGTTTTTTGTTCTTTCAAATAGGACATTGGCAAATGCAAAAAATGATCAGAATAATCAGCAATCATACTAGCTATCACCTGAACAGACATAAGAGCCGCATTACGAGTGACAATTCTTTTAAACCAATCTCTAAATAAAGATAAAATCAGCCAGATTAACAAACTACTGCCAATCAACTTTAAGGGTTGATTATTTATAGCTTGATCAACTAATCGACCATAAATTAAGGGGATAGTGACGGCTACCCCGGCTTCCATTAATGAAAGGGTGATCATTAAATAAACCCTTTTTCTTAGGGGTTTAAGATATTTGATAATGGTTTGGGTTATATTCATGATGTTATTTTCCTTTATGTAAGGTGCTGTGGTTAGTCAAAGCATAAAATCTAACTTTTTTACTATACTATGTTATAGTATTATTGTCAAATAAATTTAAGCTAAATCCATAAATAACCGCACCAATCTTAATTCTCGATAAGAAAAGTCATCGCCTAATAATTCTTTCACTGGGGTCAAGGATCTACCACCGCTATGTTCAAAAGCTGTTAGAATCGTCTGAAATCGTTCTGATTCGGGTTTTAAGTGTTCAAGGTCTAATTCATCACCTCTGGCTAACAATTTCTCAAGATGTCCAAATATAGTGCTGTCGGTCATACCTCGACGATTGGCAATCTCCTTAATTGATAATTTTTTAGCTAATAAACTTTTGGTTTCTAAATAAGTGGAACCGGGAACTTTTTTAGCAGATAAAGATTTTTCTTTTTCAGTCGGTAAAATTGAATTTAAATAAGTTAATTGTTCTTTTTCTAAAGTCTGTCTTTCAAGTAACTGAATATCTTTTTGAGTTAACGCCGATTCTAAAATTAATTGCCGATCAAAATCAATTACCTCGTCATTGACTTTTAAAGCCATTTCATTAGCTCCATGTAATTTAATACCGGATAAAGTTCGCACCCGAGACAAAGCGACATAACCCATACCGGGAACAAAAGATTTAGACAAATCAATTTCCGCACTATCTAGACTCATGCCCTGACTTTTATGAACGGTAATGGCCCAGGCTAGTCGCAGTGGCACCTGAACAATTTCGGCTTTAATACTCCCCTCTTCTTCAATAATCCAACTCATCGGCGCAGCCACAATTTTTTTCCCTGACAAAGTTTCAACTATTGGAAAACCATCCTCACTAAAGTTAATTACCCGACCTAAGGTGCCATTGACATAGCCGGCTTCAAAATTATTTTTTACAAACATCACCTTAGCCCCTTTTTTGATATATAATTTTTCTGGCGCCAAACAGCCTTTTTTAAGAGCCAAAGCTAAAATCTCTTTGCCCCGATGTCTCATAGTGTAAACAAAGGTTTTGCCAGAAATATTTTTTAATTCTCTTTCATTAATGCTATCAACATCAATATTGTGAGTATAAAGTTTGGTAGCAGTTTGAATTAAAGTTTTATCGCCCCGGTTAACAGTTTGCAGTTTATTTAAAGTATTATCATCACAGCTATTGGTTCTAATACTATTTAATATTTTGATTAATTCTTTATCTTCTTGACGATGTTGTTCATCCAAATAACAAATTTTTAAATTCATACTCTGCCAAATATTAGACTGAGAGACAAATTCTGTTTGAACTCGGGCACCACTAACTGGTGGTAATTGAAAAAAATCTCCACACATCACCACCTGAATACCACCAAACGGTAAGTCTACTTTTTTAAATTCTCGACATATTTTATCAATTAAATCCAACTGAAAAGAATGAAGCATTGAAACCTCATCAATTATTAAAACCTTGGTTAATTTAAAACGATTAGATAAATGACGTTTTTTCAAAATTTCGCGCATTTCTCGTTTATTGATACTGTCGCGAATTCCCAAGCCAGACCAAGAATGAATTGTCATACCATTCATATGAGTGGCGGCAATGCCAGTGGATGCTGTCACCCCCACAGCGATATTCTTGGCTTTCAAATAGTCAATGTATTTATTGAGTAAATAGGTCTTGCCACTGCCGGCTGGCCCGGTCAGATAAATATTTTGACCAAGCTTTAAAATGTCCAGAGCGGTTTTTTGATTCATGAAAAATTATTTATTTAAATAAATGTCTATATATTTTTAGTTTTTTTTATTAGTAAAACAGGTTTGATCATTAAATTTATTATTCCAATCTTCAGGATTGCCATAATCAGCAAAATCCTTATACCAACTATGATAATATTTTGGCTGATGAGCGGCTTTTATCGGACACCAATATCTTTCGGTGCGAGCGCCAATTTCTGTCACATAAGAAAAAAGACCATTAACATAACTGCAGTATAAGCAGTTTATTTTTTGTACGATATTTAAATAATCAAGAAATTTACGATCATAAACAAAATGATCACTTCGTTTGACTCTGGGGATTCTATAAAGTGGGAAAGCCGTCCAAATATATAATGTAGCAAATAAGTCCAATATAACAGCTGGAAAAATCATCATATATATAAAAGGTATAGAAAGAAAATGACGAATATTTTTTGGAATCAGATATTTCCAAGTGGGAATACGAAATGTCTTATTTCTTTTCTTGGTTTTTTCAAAAAAAATAATAGCACTCTTTCTAAATGAAAAGCCATACTTACCGGCTAATCTTGTATATTCTACCTTTAAAGATTCATTTAATGAATCTATCTTTTCAATAATTTTCTTTATTTTTGATTCCATATTAGGTTATTTGTGTTTATTTATTTTCTTAATTATAACAAAAAATACTCTTATTAGGTACCTTTTGTTTTACAAGCTCGGGGACAGGGATTTCCGTGCTTGAGCCCGCCAGAATTGCGAGCTCTGCACTTGCCCTGGGTTAGCGCCAAAAGCTCACACTTGTTCGCTTCTGTCGGCATTCGCTTTGTCGTTTCGCCTTCCGGCTCAACTCCTAGCTCATTTTCTAACCCGTTCGAATCCCACTTTCTCACGAAAGTAAAATAAAATACCACCAAAAAGATGGTATTTTATTTTATGTTCGGGGACAGGGATTCGAACCCCAATTGACTGGACCAAAACCAGCTGTCCTACCATTAGACGATCCCCGAATAATAAAAATAGTCACTGGATCCCAGATCAAGTCTGGGATGACAGAGTATAGGATAAAATTGCAGAGTTTATCCCGAGTTTACGAGGGATCTTCTCGCAATGACAATAAATAAACAGTTTGGTGATGACAATAATACTTACTTACCCATCTTATATTTTCCGGCGGTGCCTTGTTTGCCCTTAGCTTTTTCTCGCCATTTCAATTTAGGAACCTTTGCTTTTGGATCTCGTTTTTTCTTAGCCATAAATTTTTGTTTTTTAAAAACTCCCTAAAATCAAGGAGTATTAATAATATAACAGATAATTAGTTAAAAATCAAGAATCACACGTAAGATTGCTTTGTGCTATGTCTACTGGCAGGGAGGGAGTACTGGTGGTTTTATTTGATCCCCTCCTTTTAAAACCTGCCTGTAGGTAGGCAGGGGAGCGAAGCGGATGAAACAATCTTATATTTATTTCACATGGGATTGCTTCGCAGGCTCGCAATGACGATGAAAAAGCAGGAACAACGAAAAATAAAAATGGGGTTGCGGAATTTATCCCGAGTTTACGAGGGACCTCTTCGCAATGACGATGTAGGACATGGTGTTGCCATACCTATTAGCTTGTCTGCCGTAGTCATGGCAAACATGACCGCAATAACCAATACCATATATTAACTCAGACTTTCAAATACTTACCCAACGCCAAACTACTACTAATTATATTAAGTATTATAATACCCAGAAGTTGACTGCCAAATATAATTATAAAATTAGAATTAAAATAACCAATCAAATTAACATCTACCCCAACAAAAAAATTGTTCAAATGAGGTTGAACTAGAGATAATAAAAAATAAATCACACTAATGGCTAGACCACAAGCAATGATACCCGAAAAAATATTTTCCAAAATAAATGGTGAGCGGATAAAGCCATTGGTTGCTCCGACTAATTTCATAATACTAATTTCCTGTTGATGAGTAAAGATAGCAATCCTGACGGTATTAAACACAATTAAAATAGCAATAATAATAAACATAATGGTGATTATCAGAGCTCCTTTTTTTACATTTTTGGTTATAATATTGATGTTTTCAATCGCGGCCTGATGATCATCGTAACCCTTTTTATCAATCAAATCAGTGTAGGCCGGATTATCAATGGCTTTTAAAATTTCCGGATAATCACTTAAATTTTTAGCCTTGATAATTAAAATAGCGCTTAAAGGATTGCCGGCTAGTTCTTGTAAAACCTCTTGAATCATTTCATCATCTTTGCGTCGTTCTTTGAAAACCGCGAAATTTTCATCCGGCGAAATATAGGTAATTTTTTCAACCTGAGGCAAAGTTTCCATATGTGATTTAACCTCGGCCACCTTACTTTCCCTGACATCCTGCTTAAAATAAATAGAAACATCTATTTTATTTTTAACGGCAGAAATAGCCGAATCAGAAATTGCATTAATCACCACTAAAAAATTAATTGATAGAAATGTTAAGGCAATAATAAAAATTGTAGCCAGTGATAGCCAAATATTTCGCCAAAACGACTGTATGGCAAAGGCGGTACTTCTTTTGATAGTGATTAAAAACATATTAAAAATTAAAAAATAAAAAAGAAAAATGTAAAAAAATATTGGCCATAAAATTTAATAAGTACTTATAAATAATTAATTCACAAATAAAAAATAATTATATTACGTATTTACCAACTTTCTGATCCTGACTAACCTCGCCATCTTCTAAAGTAATCACGCGTTTTTTTAAACCATTGACCACATCTTTATCATGAGAAACCAAAACTACCGTGGTGCCAAATTCATTTATTTTTAAAAGTAAATCAACAATTTCCTTAGAATTAATAGCATCCAAATTACCAGTTGGCTCATCCGCTAATAAAATCTTGGGACGATGAATTAAAGCTCTGGCAATCGCCACTCTTTGTTTTTCCCCACCGGATAGTTCCTGGGGATAACGATTAAGCTTATCAGCTAAATCCACAATTTTTAAAACCTGAGGCACAATTTGATGAATTCTACTTTTGGGCGTGCCCGAAACCTCCAGCGCAAAAGCCACATTTTCAAACACAGTTTTTTTTGGCAATAATTTAAAATCCTGAAAAACCACGCCAATTTGTCGTCGGAGCATCGGAATTTGTCGATGACGAATATTAGTGATATCCCAACCGCCTACCACTATTTTACCTTTTTCCGAATCAGGTTTTATTTCTGATATTAAAAGACGAGCTACGGTAGTCTTGCCGGAGCCTGATTGTCCCACAATAGAAACAAACTCCCCTGGCTCAATATGCAAGTTGATATTTTTGAGAGCCACAGTATTTGGTTCAAATGTTTTGGTTACATTAATAAGATGGATCATGAATTTAATTCGTAAAGTCTAAGGTTTATAATTTAAAATATATGGGATTGTCTGCCTACCGACTTATCTACTGGCAGACAGGATTCAAAAGGGGAGGATTACCGCAATAATAGTTTTAATCAGCAACTGGAGCTATTTTAACACTGGATAAGATGCCGACGCCAGTGGTGGTAGCTAGTTTTAAAAATGCGGTCTTGGATAAATCAATAATCCGGTCTTGGCATGGTCCCATTAATCTTTGTTCTTTTTCTGTCCAGTCCTCACATTTTTTGGGACCAAAATCTTTAATAGTTACCATTACTTCTTTATTATTATATAAATTATAAACCCGAACCTTGGAATCTATGGCAAAATCACGACTCGCCGCCACCAGTTCACCGACATATTTAGGGTGAACATACCAAGAAGCCCTACCGATTATTTCCGGCTCATTTAAAACCACAAGCATTATTTTTTTTCTCTTGGGCAATTCGACGGTTAAAGTTTTATTCAATTCATCCCGCACTGATTCTAATTTTACAAATTCTAGTATAGTCCAATCGTAAAAATAAACCTCCTTATAATGATTGTCAATCTCATATTTAATAGTCGCTTGAGGTTGAACGGAAAAACTGTCATCGCTAATAGGTGTAAAGTTTATAAAATAAAGATCGGTGGCCGGCGTTTTCCCTTCAGGGATGGTAAAAAAATTACTAATCTCATCTTTTGACACAATCGTCATCATTTTCAAAGTCAAATATTTGTCAGTTGATCCAGCCATAAATTTCAAACTAATTTCTTTATTATCAGTTGGGGCTAAATTATAATCTGTCAACAGTGGATAATCAATTCTTTCTAAATAAAGCCAATCCTTGGCTTGAGCTGAATGGAAATTAGGTATGATTAGTAAACTAAGTATAAAGATTATTAATAGTGGAAACTTTAAAGTCATTATGTTATACTATCTTCTGTTAATTAGGCCCATGTAGCTCAACTGGTAGAGCAACGGTATCGTAAACCGTAGGTTATCGGTTCAAGTCCGATCTTGGGCTCAGACAATAATAGACGGAACAATCATAGTTCGGGTGATAACCAAAATTTACAGAAATAAAACACTAAATATCAGTGTTTTATTTTTATTAAATATACCTTTTAATAACCGCTTGGTCAAATAAACTTTTTATATATAACTCGGCATTAACCGTAATTAAAATTTGATTAAGCTTAATGCTCTCTTGACCTGATTCCTCATCAACTAATTTTGATTCAATTTTATAAATATGATAACCATAATCATCTTTAACTACTTGATTATAAACCTCACCGCTATTTAAAGAAAATAAAGCATCCTCTATATCAGTTGGCAATTCACCTCGACTCACCCAACCCAAATCACCGCCTTGATCTAAAGTAGCCGGATCATTGGCATACTGTAAAACCAAAGTCTTAAAATCGGTACCCGGTGTTTGAGCTAAAGCCAAGGCATCTTCGGCATTTTTTCTCGCTTCTTGATTGATGGCTAAAGTTTCATCACTATTAATCAACTTGTTAAGCTCGGTTACTGCTAAAATTGGTTTTAAAACATTATTTTTAAAGGTCGCTATATCCATACCATAGATATTATTAATATCTTTGGTGGCTTGTTCAATAGATCCAATTTGGGCCACTACTTTGGCCATTTCCGCATCAATTAATTCACCGGTCACATCCTTATTATATTTTTTTAACTCAAATTCAATAATATTAATGGATACTAATCGATTAAATAATTGATCTTTAGTTTTGTCACTATCAAAGGCTGGTGAATCTGGCGAAGAAGCTAAAACGGTTTTAACAATATTCAAATCATGATAATAATCTGACAAACTAATTAATCGACCATCAACACTACCGGCCGGCAGGGGTAAAATCTGAATTATTTTTTGGCTTACTGGTCCAGACCAACCTAATTTATAAATCCCCAATATATTTATTCCCAAAGCTATAATTAGAGCTAAAACCAGACAAATTATACCTAACCACCAAAATTTCTGATGACCTGATCTAATTTTAGACTTAAAAATACTTTGGGGATTTAAAACGGATTTAATAGAGCTGTCCGGACGAAAAAAAGATTCTCTGGATCTAATCTTAGCTTCAATGGTTTCAAAGGGTATGGCTTTTTTAGCAATCGGACTAGGAGCTGGAGACACGACAGTTTTGCTAATTTTTACTTTTTTGATCCTCGCTACTTTGACCGATTTTTCAGTCGCTTTAATCGTTTTCTTTTTCGCGATTTTTTTTATTTTTTTAGGTTTGATAATCGGAGGAGTCTCCAGGGGTTTGGTTGGTAGGGTTTTATTGATTTTTTCTTTAATTGGATTTTTGATTATCTTTGATTCAATATTCAATGGTTTTTTTTCAATTTTAACATCTTTAGTTAATAGTGGTTTTTTAACTTCAGATATTTTTTTGATTGAGGGTTTTTTAGTGAATTTCTCCGCTTTATCAATCTCGTCTAGGACCTCTTTTTTTAATTTTTCCTTTCTCTCAGGTGTTAAATTTGAAGCCATAATTTATATATTTATTTATTTTGAAAAAAATATGACCACCATTTTTTATAATTAGGATCATAATTATTAAGGTTAGCTACCACCACTCCGCCTAAAACCTCAGCATCATCACTAATTACATTGTTGTTGATCTGGTTATTTCTAGTAATTAAAACTACATTTTCACCGGGTTTTTTTAAACCAAATTTCAAACGCGCTTCTTTTTCTAATTGTTTACTTGTCGTCCAAGAATCGATCAATTCGGCAATTTCGTCATTTTCTTTTTCTAGTTTTGTTACATCTATTTTATATTGCTTAATTTTCTCGTCAATTTGATGTCTATTAACAACTTCTTTGACTAAACTAATACCCAAAAAAACCGCCAGTATCACACAAACAAAGATAACTAATCTAGAATTAGAAAAATATTTATTTACAGTTTTTTTATACTTTCGTAACATCTATATTATAACACAAAAAATAATTAATTAGAAATAAGCTGATTAAATTTATCCTCGCCTAATCTTTTTTTTATCTTGTTTAAAAGTTTAATCGCTTCTTGGCCTTGGTTTTGTCTCTTTGATTCAAAATATTTTTCTCGTTGTCTGATTATTTTAGATACCACTAATGATGGGTATTTAACAGTGGTTAATTCTATAAAACTATTATGGTCACCAATAAACGAAATATAAATATCCCCAATTTTAAGTAAAGTTGGTAATAAACCGGAAGTTTTAAAATTAACATCTTGAATTTTATTATATAAAATTACATTAGTGGACTGACTAAAAAAGCCTAATTGTTCCATATCAATTAATCTTTTATTGGTGACTACCAGAGCGGTGTAAAAATAATTCAAGTAAATGCGATAAAGTAAAATCAAAGCCAAAATAACTGTCACTATAAACACCATCAATCCCCACCCACCCTGCAAGAGCAAGGGGTAAATTAAAAAAAATGGTAACAATAATAATATGACCGCTAAAATTAACGACCACAGCCAAGACCACAAAGATTTTCTAATCACTTCAACAATTAATTCATTATCAGTGATATTTATTTTTTTATAAAATCTACTAAGCATTTAATGGTACTAATTTTTTATGATCAATTTTATTTTTAACAATAAAATAATATTTTACTATTTCAATAAATATTAATTTTATTAATCCTATGGCGATAATTATCAACCAGTCTTGACCACCCAAGCTGACAGTTTTAAATATGGGCTGTAAAAATGATATATAAATAGGAGCAATTAAAATTAAAAAAGCGGCAAGAACGGCTAATAGTAAATATTTATTACTAAATAAATTTTTGGTAAAAATAGAATGTCTCAGTGATCTAACACTAAAAACAAATAATAAAGAGCTAACACCAACTATCGCAAACATCATGGTTCTAATATAATCTAAATTTGTGATGTCCGTGATAGACAATAAATACCAAAAGAAAGCAAATGGCACAATGTCAGTCAAGACTCCAATAATAAATATTAAAACTTTCATTTCTCTGTTTAAGATGGGCTCTGATTTTTTACGTGGCTTGCTCTTCATAATTTCTGGTTCACCGGGTTCTAAAGTCATAGCGATATTAGGTAAACCATCAGCCGCCAAATTAATCCACAAGATTTGAGTCGCCAAAATAGGCAGTGGTAGTCCGCTAAATAAGGCGGCCATAATTAATACTATTTCCGAAAAAGCACTGGATAATAAATATAAAATTACCTTGCGAATATTTTCAAAAATTATTCGGCCCTGCTCTATAGCCGCTACAATAACATTAAAATTATTATCCAATAAAATAATATCGGCCGTTTCTTTGGTGACATCAGAACCATCACCGAGAGCAATGCCAATATCAGCGCTTTTAAGAGCTGGGGCATCATTAATACCGTCACCGGTCATCGCTACCACCTCTCCCCTGGCCTGCCAAGCATCCACTACTCGCAATTTATGCCTCGGCTCAACCCGAGCATAAATATCTATATCAACGACTTTTTTTTGCAATTCTTCGTCAGTCCAATTATCTAAATCCTTACCCTCAACTATATTACCATCTATTTTAAAACCCAGTTCTTTGAAAATCGCTTTAGCTGTTAATTTATGATCACCGGTGATAACTACAGTTCTAATGCCGGCGGTTTTACATAACAATAAAGCTTCTTTGGTTTCGGGACGAAGTGGATCTTTAATAGCCACAAAACCCAAAAAAATTAAATCATTAAGTTCATCATTACAATTTTTAAAATTATGACCGGTTTTATACGCCAAAGCTAACAGTCTTAGTCCCTTACTGGTCATCGCTTCATATTTTTTCTTTAAATAATTTAATTTATCAGCTGTTAAGCTTTCAACTTGCCCAGTCATCATAACTCTCTGACAAAATTCAAAAATAACTTCTGGTGCGCCTTTAGCAAAAATATGTTGATGATTAGCTGATTTATGATTACTGGCTATAGCCATAAATTTCTTCTCGGAATCAAAAGGAATTTCATCAAATTTTTTATATTCTTGATATAATTTTTGTTGATTATAACCGGATTCAATGGCGGCGATAAGTAAAGCTTTTTCAGTGGGACTGCCGATTATTTTTAATTCTTCTAAAGCTGATTCTGGATTTTGAATCACCGCATCATTACATAAAATAGAAATTTTTAATATCAAATCACGAACTTTTTCTATTTCTGTTAAATCTTTAGGCTTAGAAATTTTATATTCATTATCAGCGGTAATTATATTAGCTACTTGCATTTTACCCTCAGTTAAGGTGCCGGTTTTGTCAGTACAGATAACGGAGACACTACCCAAGGTCTCGGTCGCTACTAATTTCCTAACCAGGGCCTTCTTTTTTAATATAAATTGCATGCCAATAGTCAAAATTATAGTCACTGCAATAATCAAACCCTCAGGGATAGCCGCCACAGCTAAGGCCACGGCTATAATAAACATTTCTAAAGGGTCTTTGTTTAAAAATATACCCGACAAAAATATTAAAAAACTTAAACTTAAAACTAAAACAGTTAACCAAGCGCTAAATTGTGATAAACTTTTTTGTAATGGAGTTTGTTCTTCAACGGTGTCTTTGATCAATTTGGTGATGGCGCCAATTTCGGTATTAATTCCAGTTTCACAAACTACCACCAGACCCTTGCCACGAGCAACAATCGTGCCCATATAAACCATATTTTTCCGATCAGCCAAATAAGTTCCCATTTTTAAAACTTGATTATTTTTTGAAGCCGGTGATGATTCACCGGTTAAAGTCGCTTCCACAGTTTGAAAATCTTTAGCTTCTATAATTCGACAATCAGCTGGAATTTTATCACCGGAGGTTAAAAATATAATATCACCGGGGACTAATTCCACAACATTTATTTCTATTTCTTGACCATCTCTTAAAACTTTAGTTTTATCCTTAACTATTTTTCTAAGCTGAATAATGGCTTTATCAGCTTTATTTTCTTGCCAAAAGCCAAAAATGGTATTGATAATAACCGCAAAAAATATTACTGAGGCATCAGTAATATCACCGAGAAAAAAAGAAATCAAACCAGCCACCAGTAGGATATAAACCATTGGTGATTTTAATTGATTGAGAAGTATTATTAAACTAGAAAAATGTTTTTCGGTGGGAATGGTATTTAATCCGTATATTTTTTGCCGATCTTTAACTTCTTTAGTTGTGAGACCATTTTTGCTACTTTTTAATTTCTTAAAACAATCTGCAATTGGCACGGCATACCAATGTCTAATTACTGGTTTTTCTTTGGTTTTTTTAACTGGCATGAAAATAAATTAGTATATAAAGTTAAACCTGTCTGCCGTAGGCAGGAGTTATAAATTTTATACTTTCAATTTTATTCACCTTAAAAACTTTATAACTCACATATATTATAACATAAATTACTAATTAAATTAAAAAAACTCCGTAATTGATTTACGGAGTAATTGTTGACTACCATTAAAATTAAGGTGATCGGTGGTTTGGTTTAGCAGAAGGTGCTCTAGGGGTTAGCCGTTGAGGACTTTGAGCTCGAGGAGCTGGTGAAGACGGTGTTTGAATATGTGGAGTCCGAACTGGTTTTGAAGGAATCTGACTAGCTGAACCGCCAACCCGAGGCACTGATGGAGACACTGGTAAGGGTTGCGCCATTGGTGGCCTAAAATTAATTGGGGGCTGATAGCGAACTAGTGGTTTGGGACGAGAAAATTGTGGCACATTTGGTAATTGATATCTGGTTTGGGGTGGTTGATCATACCATTGTGGTGACTGCCAATTTCTTTGAAAAACTCGAATATTACTAAATGGTTTATAGGCATCCCAATTAATCCGTCGGTTATGATATTCTGGTAGTGGCGCATAATACATATTGTGATCGTAATACGATCTATAAACCAAACCAGATTGGTAGTTGCCATTAGTCTCACAACCTACAAAAATCATCACTATAATTAAAATAATCAATAAAACTGCTATTCTATTCACTTCTCATCTCCCGATGTTGTTGGAAGGAACTTGGTTACAATTAAGTAAATATAATTAAATCATTTGTGGAAAATTAAGTCAAGACCTAAATTTATTAAATTTATTATTTAACTGTCATTAAAATAAAAAACCCAAGCGTAGTTTCGCTTGGGTATGATGTTTTTTTATAATCTATTAGCACAAAGTTCGGCTAGTTCATCTCGCTCACTTTTTAAAAATGTAATATGAGCAAACATCCGTTCACCCTTAAGACTTTCAATTAAGTGGGTCAAACCGCTGGAAGTTGGGTCTAACCTAGCTGATCTGCATATCTGCTGAAGATCACCAGTGAAGATCATTTTAGAACCCTCACCATTTCTAGTGCCTAAAGTCTTAATACTTTCCGGATCGAAGTTTTGAGCTTCATCTACAATCGTAAATGTTCCTCGTAAAGTGCCACCCTGTTCAAAATTAATTGGTCTAATTTCTAAATCCCCTTTTCTAATTAATTCTGCAACCACGGAAGATCTAACACCATCTTTGGTGATTTTGTCTCGACCATTGTAAATAAGTTTCATCCCATCAATAATTGGTCTTTGCCATGGTTCAAATTTTTCATCCAAACTACCGGGTAGAAACCCTAGATCGTCTCCGAGTTGCTTGGTAGGACGAAAAACTAATAATGATTCATATTTATGATCGCCTACCTGACTATTGCCGGCCGCTAAACTTAAAAGCGTCTTACCGCCACCAGCTACGCCACCAGCCGCAATAATTCTAATCTCCGGATCATAAAATAAGGCATTGGCAAAAGCTTGCTCATCATTAACCGGCCTAATATTACCCGGGCATTTAATCGTAGATTCGGGTTTTAGCACATAAAAAAAATGACCTTTATATGGCTTGTAAATTGCCAAACAATATTTGCCGTCAGGGTTTATTAAACGACAACATTGATTGGCATACATATTATTACCTAAATCAAAAACATCAATGGGTAATTTACCATCATGAGCCAACCGATTCAAACAATCAGCCTGTTCCACCGGCACTTTAATATCAATTGTCCCTAGTGACAATTCTTCAATTCGTTTAATATTTTCACTGTTCTTGTAAGCTTCTACTATAATATTAAATGAGGCGGCCATAATTCGAAGAGCTATATCTTCGGTCAATAATATTATATTAAGTGATGGCTTCTCCTTTTGGTAGCGTATAGCCGTCAAAAGAATAGCTAAATCATTTGATTTCTGAAGGTTACCAGATAAATCTTGCCACTCTATATCTCGACAATCGACAATTAAGGTGCCGCCAGAGGTGGTGTTTACCCCCTCTCTTAAACTACCCTGCGAACGATATTCATCAATAATTCTAAGAGCCTTACGAGCACTGGCTCCGCGTAATTCAGATTCATTTTTAAACCTCTCCAATTCTTGAATCACGATAATAGGGATAATAATAATATTGTCTTCAAGTCGGTTAATCGCTTCCGGGTCCTTGATTAAAACACTGGTATCCAAAACATAAACTTTATTTGGCACAGGCATCTCCTTCTGTTTTTTATCAATGGTTGATGATTATCACTCAGACTTAATTTTCAAAGAACTTCAATTGGTTCCTTTCTACCACGAAATTACCACAAAAATATTATTCTGTCAACAACCCATTAAAAATTAGCTGAAAAATTACTTTCTCCCCTGCCGAGATTTCATTCTTTGCCAAAAATTAGCTGATACATCATCAGATTCCTCAAGTGGGTCACCATCTTCATCTACATAAATTACGTCTTCTTCATCTAAATCACGTTCATTTTTAACTTGCCATTTTTCATAAACATCCTCTGGTAATTCACTAATAAATTGAGACACCTGATTAATATTACCAGAATTATAACTAAATATAGGATAGGTTAAATACAACTGATCTTGAGCACGAGTTGTCGCCACATAAAACATCCTTCTTTCTTCTTCTAAGTCATGTCGATTATCAAATGATTTGGCATTAGGAAATTGACCATCAACTAAAGATATTATAAATACCACTTTCCATTCCAAACCCTTTGATTGATGAATGGTTGACAATACCACCGCCTCATCAGCTACTTCTTTATTTTCCACAATACTTGAACCCTTAAAACTTTCACCCAAGGCTGTATCAGCCAAAAACTTTTCCAAAGATTCATAACGAGCCGAAAAAATTGAGAGTTGTTCTAAATCAGCTAACCGATCTTGAGGATTATCAAAATTATTCTTCACCATTTTTTCATAACCGGATTTCAAAATCATATTTATCAATGAAGAAATATCTGTAATGTCCATTGATTGTAATTTGGTCAAAAGATTTTTAGCCTCTGTCCAACCAACAAAAGCCTTAGCTGATAGACTAAAAACTTGATTCAAAGTTTGATCCAAAGAACACGACTGCTTTATTTGTTGCCAAATATTATTGACCGTGGCCGGCCCAACTCCGGCTTGTAATTGCAAAACTCTTTGCCAAGACACTTCGTCTAAATGATTGGCTAGAATTCGTAAATAGGCCACGACATCTTTAATATGAGCCTGTTCAAAGAATCGCAGGCCACCTCGCATCACATAAGGAATACTTCTTTTGTTGAGCTCCATTTCAAGCTCCAATGATTGAAAATGAGCTCGAAATAGAATTACCATCTCATTTAAATTAATCCCCTCTTCTTTTTGTAAATCAAGAATTCGCTGACAAACAAAATCAGCTTGACCATAAGCATCTTCTAATGCTACCAAAGCTGGCTTGTCGGCTGATGGCTTATTGGTATGTAAATTCTTCTCAAATTTATTCTTATTACAATTAATCGAAGTATTGGCGAGCTTTAAAATCTCTGGCGTTGAACGATAATTTGTCTCTAATTTAAAAGTCTTAACTGATTTGAAATCCTTGGGATAGTTTAAAATATTATCAACTATCGCCCCGCGAAAAGAATAAATACTTTGACTATCATCTCCGACCACTAGAACATTTTGATCACCACCTGCTAAATGATTGATAATTTCACCTTGGATATGATTGGTATCCTGGTATTCATCCACTAAAATATATTTAAACTGCCTAGCTAATTTTGTTCTAACTTTTTCACTTTCTAATAATAATCGATTCCACTGGTATAATAAATCATCAAAATCCAAAGAATTGGATTGAGTTTTCTTTTCTCTATACAGCTGACTAATTCTTTCAATAATTGGAATATAATTTTCATCAATTTGCGAAAAACGTCGACGAATAATATCGGTTATCGGATCTTTTAAATTAGCTGATAAACTAATTATTTTATGAATCAAATCGGCTTTAGGAAAATACTTATCATCTGGTAAAGCCATGTTACTACGACACAGTTTGACCAGACTTTTAGAATCTTCACTGTCCAAAATATTAAAATTTGAATCAATGCCAATTTCCTGACCATAAATTCTAAGCAATCGATTCCCCATATGATGAAAAGTCCCACTCCACAAACCCTTGGGCTTATTTTTTAAAAGCAGTTCTATTCGACTAGTCATTTCTTTGGCTGCTTTATTGGTAAAAGTTACCAGTAGTATCCGATTGGGGGTGACGCCATTTTCTAATAAATAAGCCACCCGATAGACTAGAGTTCTGGTTTTGCCACTACCAGCGCCAGCCAAAACCAAGCAGGGGCCGTCACCACTGGTAACTACCTTATATTGTTCTTCGTTTAGCTCGTTTTTATAATCTATTTTAAGATTAATATCTGAGCGATCGTTTTTTAATATATATTCTTTCATAGTTTATTTATACTATCAAAAAACAAACCGTCCGCCTAATTTGTAGACGGACGCTGTTCTTTTTCTTCTTCATTATCAACTTCTTCATTATCTGTTTTCTCAAAAAGTCTAGTGCCTAATAATAAATCTTTTAAATCTTCCATAAAATTTACTGACTTTAAATTAAAATTCCCAACCACTAAATATTCCTATTATACTATTTATAAAATAAAAAACAACCCTTTGGATTGTTTTTAATAATCTTCGTCTTTTGTCTGCCAAATGCAGGGCGAAAGATTGCGTCCTGCCTGCCCGCCATTGCCTATGGGCTCAGTCTTTGGCAGGCGGGGGTGGCCACTAATTCTCCCAGGGTCGAATTAGTTTAAAGCCAAGCTTTGTCGTCCTCGTTCCCTCGTCCTCCTCGCTTGGCTTGCCACCCGCGCACATATATATAAAAATCATAATTCTTCAGGATTTTTTATAACCTCATCATTCATCTGCCGAAGCACAAATACTTTTAAATATTTTGTTTAAGAATATTTTCTGCAGTTGATAGATTCATTATATCTACTACCCATTTTCTAGTCCCTGGCACTTCCTTTTTACCAGTCCCTCTGTCAGCGAATTGTTGTTTAAAACGTCCATTATATTGTACTTGTTTTCCTGTTTCGACAGCTACTGCTGCTGCAATAACCTTATCTAAAAGACCATGCTTAATAACAATTTCAACTGCCTTATCACCTTCTTTAACAATAGTATATAAATCACGCTTTTCTTTTTCTTTTTCATAATATTCTTGTCCACTCATTGTTGATTTTTTTTCGCGAGAATTATCATCTACACTATCAACGCCTTGTAATGGTACACCCCCTTCAAGTTTATTTGTCATATTATTATAATTAAACTATTAGTAATAAATATCTCCCTTAATTATATAAAATATTTAAATAAATTGTCAAACAAAAACCCCCAAATTGAACTGGGTATTTTATTAATCTTATCTTTCGCCTGCCAAAAGCAGGACAAAAGACTACGTCCTGCCTGCCCGCCATTGCCTATGCCTCAGGCATTGGCAGGCGGGGGTAGGCAGCCAATCCTACGCCAGCTCGGATTGTCTTAAAGCAAAACTACGTCATTTCGGCTTCCCTGCCTACCGGCAGGCAGGCGCTCATTCCTTGTTTTACTTGCCACCCGCGCACAAACAAAAAACCCCGAAAGGGGTTTTGTTTGTGCAGATATATTTATCCTCTTTACTCACTGTGTTGCGTGTTCATCTACAACCCCATCAATAACACTTCTTATTTGAGCAATAAACTTTTCTTTCTTCTTGGCTGACATATCTGATTCTTCAACTCTTTCTATGAGTGGCTTGCCATAAGTTATAATATGCTCCGAACTAATAATATTAAATCCTGCTTCATTTTGTAATTTTATTAATTTCAATAGATCGGGAACATAGTTTAAAAAAATATCTACAGATTCTTCAACTGGTTGATGCATAAGAGTCCATTCATCAATATAATTACCCATACTCATATCTGCACTCATCAACAAATCTTCAATTGCGGTTTTTCCCTTTTCTTTTGCTTCTTCAATAGATTTATCAATTCCACTTCTAATTTCTTCTATATGCTCTTTGATTTTTTCCTCTTTTTCTTCATGTTCACCTATTAATTGTTCTATTTTTTCTCGTGCCTTATTCCATCCATTGTCAGTACTATAATCATAATCATCAAGTTCTGCTAATGCTGTTCTCCAGCCATAATTTTTAGCACCGCTTAAAAGAGGGGTATTTAGCATTTCCTTAATAAATTTAATAACTTTATTAAGTATTTCCTGATTTTTCTCCTCTATAGCATTTTTTATATACCGAATTAATTCAGGAGGATATTGTTCCTTAGTAAAATCATCTTCTTGATCTGGATATTTTTCTTGTAAACGATCCTGAATGTCAGAAAGGAGTTGCTCAAATGATTCTTGGTCATTTCCTTCCTTATTAGATATTTCTGGTGATTTTGGCATAAATTTACAGTTATTTATATTACTCTTATCTTACCAAACATCCTTCATAATATCAACTATCTCTCTTTTAACTTACCACCCGCGCACATATAAAAAAACACCCCTCCTAATTTTTAAGTTATAATGTAGCGGAAGACGAAACCTACTCAAATACAGGAATTAATCCTATATTTTTACTCCTGGTTATACCAGGGCTAACCTGACGGCTATTTCGGTTTTCATTCTTCCGCTACAAAAATTAAAAGGGGTGATAAATAATTTTTTTTTGACATCTGTTTATTATAAATTATTTAATTATTTCATACTCGGCATATCCAGTTCTGCGATGTATATCTTTACAAAATTTTATGATTCGGGATTTAGAATACTCGAAATTAATCCTAAGATCATTAAGATAAAAAATACTATGCCCCAAGGTTTCCATTTTTTTTGTGAGGAAATAAATCTTTCCACACTTTCCCACGGACGAGCTCTCCATGCCCATTCATTTCCCTTGAAACCAAGCACTATGATCATAACTATATTTACAATAGGGATGAATACAAGTAGCGAGATCCACACACCGTGATAAACGCCCCAGATCCAAGTTAGGCCAGCCGCGCCCCAATTCCACCCCTTTATTTCTTCAGGCACAACCGAGGCCTCTTTTTTGCCAGATCTTTCGTCATATTTGGCACCTTCGACTAATTCTTTTTTGTTAAGATAAATAATACTAAGCGGTATACCAATAATAATACCAAGCACGCAAATAATACCAAGAAAACTAAGAATTATTTGGATAATACTTATAATTGCTCCTCCTAAATCATTTTCTCCAGTTTCTATGCCCATCGAAGTAGCCACAAAGGTTAATAGGATATAAGACAATAATATTAATACAATACCAATAAATGGACCAAGGCATAAAAAAAGCCCTATTTTTTTATTTCTTTGAGAAACCACATGGGTTGGCTGGCCTGACGCTTGTCCCGTGGAAAGATTTATTTGCTGTTCCATAATTTTTCGATTAATGAATAAAATTTGGCAAAATCATATTTCACATAACGTTCCTGGCTATGCGATGTTTGCCGTAACCAGATATACGCTGTTAGCTGATGTATTCCTTTTCTTTTCGACGATAGTCGATTATTTTAAAAAATTTTCAAATTTCTTTTTCCGTTTGAGGTAGGGGGGAAGAGGGGAATTAAAGGGGTGAATTTCCCCTCCCTCAAACACCTTATTTGTTTTACTTAATAATAAGTTTGTCTGTTGAATAACTATCATTTATTATATTATCTTTTGTTAAAACTCTTTGAATTTCGTCAACAACTAAATTAAAGTCACTTGGAATTTCATCAAAAAATTCTATTTTCTTTAATGACTCGGTTAGCTCGCGTTCTGGTATTCCAATATGCGAAGATGCAACACTGATTACTTCTTTCTTTTGTTTTTTCCATATAGTTACTGATTTATTCCATGCCTTCTTAATTTTTTCAATCTCGTTATTTTTTTGTTTTAGCAATTTATCATTTACAATTAATACATCGTATAGCACAGGATAATCTTTTGTCGTTTTTAAAATATTTATGTTTGAAAGTTCTAGCGCTTTTTCAAGCCATGGCTCCCAAATAATTCCAGCGTCAATATTACCCGCAATAATTCCGGCTCCAATTTCAGAGCATTGCATATCTTTAATTTTTACATCTTTAGAGGTCATCTTTTCTTTTTGAAGAATATATGACAGAAAAAATTCAGCTACCGACCCTTTCTCAAGTCCTATAGTTTTACCTTTTAATTCAGTTACAGATTTTATATTTGACTGTGCAACTAAAGCATCTCCACCGACTGAACGGTTTAATACGCTTACTATTCTCAGATCTGGCATTCTTGAGTGTAATTCGATAGCTTTATCTAGTGTAACATTTACTGCATCTAGCTTTCCTTGCTCCCACAATTCTACTTTCTTTTTGTTATCTTCAAAATTGATTTGTTCCACATCAAGCGACTCATCAATAAACAGTCCACTATCTTTTGCATAGTAAAGGAGGGTGTTTCCAGACCAGATGTATAATCCCATTTTGAAAACATCAGTGTCAGTGATAATTCCTTCTTCCAAACTTGCCTTAATTGATTCTGAACGAATGATGTAACTTATAAATTTTTTTAGTTTTATAAAATCATCATGAAATCTAATTTCAGATTTTCTAGGTCGTTTGATATTTACTTTTACCACCTCTTTAACGGTTCCCGGGTTTAATCCTAAAACGATAATTCGATCAGCTAAATATATAGCTTCATCAATGTCATGAGTAACTAGAATCATCGTTTTTTGTTCTTCTTCCCACAATCTTGCTAAAAATTCTTGCATTTGAGATCTTGTTTGTACATCAAGCGCACCAAAAGGTTCGTCAAATGCGATTAGCTCAGTTTGTTGCGCTATGGCTCTGGCAATAGCGATTCTTTGTTGCATACCTCCTGAAAGCTTGTTGGGGAAATGCTCCTTAACCTTGTATAGTCCAACTCGTTTAAGCAATTTATTAGTATCAGTATGTACTTCATTATCAGTATTATTTTTACCGTAAAATCCAATAGCAATATTTTCAAAAACATTCAACCAAGGAAAATTAGAGTATTGCTGAGAAACTAATGCAATTCTATTACTTTTTAAATATTTGGAGTTGTCTAATCCATTGATTTTTATGTTGCCTTCGAATTCTTTATCTAAGCCTGTTACACATTTCAAAATAGTACTCTTACCTGAGCCACTTGGACCAACTATACATACTATTTCACCTTTTTTTATATCAAAAGAAATGTCTTTTATTGCGATAAAAGATTTATTTTCGCTATTATAGTAATGTTTAGTTAGTTTCTGGATTTCCAGCATAGTTTTATGTTTTGTATTTGAAAATGTGTGGATATAGTCTTTTGAAGATATAATCTGAAAAAAAACCGATTATCCCAATTACAACAATTCCGACATATAAATCCGGTATGTTAGAAAATCTCTGTGCCTCTTTGATCATGTGACCAATGCCTGAATTTGCGGCAACCAGCTCTGCAATTACGAGATAAGTCCAACACCACCCTAAAGTTATTCGGGAATTATTAAATAACTGTGGGGCGATACTCGACAATTTTGTTTTTAATACTCTGTATTTACTAAAATTTAAAGTATGAGACAAATCCAAATACTCTTTAGGAACATTATTTAAATCATCAATTACCAATAAAATAAGTTGGAAAAAAGTACCTATAAATAAAAGTGATATTTTTGCTCCTTCTCCTATTCCAAAAAATAAAATTGTTAATGGAATCAAAGCTGGCACTGGTAAGTATCTAATAAAGTCTATATAAGGTGAAAGCAGATTGTGTAATCTCTTCCAAGAACTCATCAATAGTCCAAGAGGTACGGAAACGACAAAAGCTAATAAGAAAGCAGTTAAAACTCTAAAAACTGAAATGCCGATGTCGGACATAAAGGATTTTTGTAAAAACAATTTTTGTGTGGCTAATAAAAAATCCTGTATTGACGGAAAAAATATAGGGTTTATTAGTTTAATCCATGAGGCCAAAATCCATAGTGATAGTAAAACCACTATGGAAATTGGAAAGAGATAATTGCCTCTAAATAATTTCATGGAAATATAAATTGATTAGTAACTTTTAATTGTCTTGTCTGATAATTTATCGCTTGATTTTACTCTTACTCCTGCCGAGTCGTTGCTTTCTAAAATATCACCCACAAGATCAAAAGTTGTATAAGCGTTGTTGGCTTGTTTTTTGTCAAATAATTTTTGATTATCTTCTAATGTTAACCAACTCATTCCTGATTTAATATCTTCCATTTCAGCCTTATCTACACCAAAAGCGTCAGCCATAATTTGCATTGATTCATCGGGATTATTTTGCCAATAATCGACAGCAGAAAACCAACCGTCAGAAATCTTTTTAAGAACTTCTTGATCGTTTTTAACTAAATTGTCTGAAGCAAATAATAAATCAACAATTAAACCTGGAGTATCTGCACTTGAAACTAATATCTTCGCTCCAGCCCTTTTATCTGCACTGATAGATAAGTAAGGTTCATAAGTAGCGGCGACATCTACTTGCTTCGCAACAAATGCGTTTCCTGCGTCTGCCGAAGGAAGATCTTTAAAGTTTACATCTGTTAAATTCAGCCCTTCTTTATTTAATAAATATTGCAAGATGAAATAAGGAGGAAAACCAGGTTCAGCGGCGACTGTTTTGCCTTTTAAGTCTTTCAATTCTGCAATATCACTAGAAACAACCACACCATCGCCACCATGTGATTCGTCTATTGCAAGAAATCCAACCCCTGGAGGTTCATTACCCTCTACAGCTTGAAAAATATCATAAGTTGCAGCGTACATATCAATTTGTCCACTGTTCATAGCTGCCCTTAAATCACCGATTGATTCAATCCTAACTAAATTCACTTTTACATCTTGAAAAAGATTTTTTTCATTTGCTAAGTATAGAGGTGCGTATCCGGGAAAAGTAACCATACCAATAGTGACTGATTTTTTTGTTTGCTGATTGCCGGAATTATTTTTGTTGCTCTGTGTAAAAATAACTACTAAGAGCATTACCATAACGAGAGCAATAATTGCTCCAATTATTTTTTTGTTCATAGTTTTTAAGTTAATTAGTAAATTATTTAATAATGTGTTTATTTTAACATATTTCTGGGTATTAATTAATAAATCGTTTTCGATAGTCATCGGGGTAAACTCCGCGGAGAAAACACCTTAATTCCCCTCTATAAATTAAAGAAAAAGAAATTTGAAAATTTTTTAAACAACTGGGCTTCAGCCCAGAAAAGAAAAGGAATATTTCAGCTAACTCCTTTTTATGCGAAGTGTTTTATATGATTAGTAGATATCAAACTCCCTTAATTTTATCATTTTATTATTCAATATGCAAAAATATAAAAATTGATAAAAAAGTCAAAACCAGTACTAACAACCATAGTATAAATATTAAAATACCGCTTTAATCTTCGTAAATTGCCAACAGAAACTTGGCAATTTACTACGTCCTTGGTGGCCACTAATTCTCCCAGGGTCGAATTAGTTTAAAGCCAAGCTTTGTCGTCCTCGTTCCCTCGTCCTCCTCGCTTGACTTGCCACCCGCGCACATATAAAAAAACAATCCAAAAGGATTGTTTTTTTATATGTGCGCCCACCGGGACTCGAACCCAGGACCATCAGCTTAAAAGGCTGTTGCTCTACCAACTGAGCTATAGGCGCATGTTTGTTTTTAAATTGTGTTTTTTTAATTAACTACCGACTGAGCCCCGCCTGCCAATGCCTGAGGCATAGCCGATGGCGGGCAGGTATAGGCGCATGTTTTATATTTTAAATTAACAAAAAAATTATAACACAAGAAATAAATTTTGGCAAGAATTTGCTCAAAATTAGTCAATTACTGATTGTCATTAAACTATGTATAAGATGTACAAAACTAACCCTTGTTTTAAATACAGCGATGAGTTAAAATACTAGCGTAATTACTTTGTTAATTCCTATGCCCGATGTCGTGTCCAACTCACTTGCTAAACTACCGCCTCAAAACATCGAGGCGGAACAGTCATTAATTGGCTCCCTGTTAATTGATAAGGACGCCATTATTAGAGTGGCTGATTTAATTACCGCTAACGATTTTTATCGTGATGCTCACGCTATTTTGTATGCCACAATTTTAGAATTATTTGAGAAAAAAGAAGCTATTGATATTTTAAGTTTAACCGCTAGATTGGAAGATAAGAAAAAATTAGAAGCGATTGGCGGACGCAGTTATCTGGTTACCCTTACCAATCAAACTCCTTCAGCCGCTCATGTGGTGTCTTATGCTCAAATTATTCAAAAAAAAGCTACTCTCAGACGCTTAATCACGGCGGCTAATAATATTTTAGAACTTGGTTATCACGAAGAAAAGGAAGTTAATGATGTTTTAGATCGAGCCGAGCAATCAATTTTTTCGGTGTCACAACAATTTTTGAAAGAAAAATTTACACCAATTCAAGATGTCTTATCCGGAGCTTTTGATCGTATTGATGTCCTCCACCGTGAAAAAGGTAAATTAAGAGGACTACCAACTGGCTATCAAGATTTGGATAATCTCTTAGCTGGTTTTCAGAAATCTGATTTAATTATTTTGGCCGCTCGACCATCAGTTGGCAAAACGTCACTAGCTTTAGATATGGCTAGGCATGTAGCTATTAAGGCTAAAAAATCAGTTGGTATATTCTCTTTAGAAATGTCCAAAGAGCAATTGGTCGATCGTTTGATTTGCGCTCAAGCCGGGGTGGGACTGTGGAAAATGAGAACCGGTAAATTATCAGAAAACACTGATGACTTTCCAAAAATTGGACAAGCTATGAGCGAGTTATCTGAAAGCCGTATTTATATTGATGATTTTGCCAACACCAATGTTATGGAACTTAGAACTAAAGCCCGAAGACTGCAAATGGAACATGGTTTAGATATGATTATTATCGACTATTTACAACTAATGGAAGGCACTGGCAAAAAATCCAGCTCCGAAAATCGAGTCCAAGAAATATCCGAAATATCTAGAGCATTGAAAGGTATTGCCAGAGAATTGGATGTGCCGGTTTTGGCTTTGTCTCAATTATCTCGGGCCGTAGAACAACAGGGTGGAGCGGCTATTCCTAAATTATCTCATTTAAGAGAATCCGGCTCAATTGAGCAAGATGCCGATGTCGTGATGTTTATTTATCGTAAATCATCTGATCGAAACTTTGATATCAATGCCCTGACCGAAGAGGAGAAAGCTTCAGCCGAAATTCATATCGCCAAACATCGTAATGGTCCAACCGGCTTGGTCAAATTATATTTCAAAGCCGAATTAGTTAGTTTTAGAAATTTAGAAACACGAATCTAATAAATAATTATTAATTTAAAATTAAATGTTCAATAAATTAAAGCAAATCCAGGATTTAAAATCTCAAGCCAATCAAATAAAAAAAGCCCTAGCTGATGAATCAGTTGAAGGCTCGGGGGCTTGGGGTAAAGTTAAAGTTATAATGGATGGCAATCAAGAAGTTAAAAAAATCGAAATTGCTGATGAACTTTTAACTGATAAAGCTAAATTAGCCAGTGCGACTATTGAAGCCACCAATGATGCGATTAAGAAAGTCCAAAAAGTGATGGCTCAAAAGATGTCTCAAATGGGTGGCTTCCCAGGTTTATAATTTTGGGAAAAAAATAGAGGCCCACACTCAATTGAGTGGGGCCTCGTGTTCTCCAGGCTATAGCCGGGCTCGTAATCGCTTGACCGATAAATCGGTGTAGCGTATGCAAGTTCACGGCCAACCTGGAAATGAATAAAGAACGAAGGGGGTGCCGGCAACAACATGTATTGTCGTCGCCAATATTCGCTGGACGTAACTCCCAGTGGCGCGCTAATGGGATAGTCCGTCCGAGGCGTCGACTTTATCATTGTTATGAAAATGCCGACACCCCCTAAAGCTAACGAAAGGTACCACGACCGCGACATCGTCGCATGTGATGCTCCTTCTTCTCTTGTTTTGGCCAATCACTCATTGTGACTGGCCACCTACTTATTTAAGCCCATCTTAAGCGTGTGGGCGACGCATTCGAAAAAAAACAACTACGGAAATCCAGATGCATATTCCATCTGTTAACACCCTCCCCTCTTGGTCCAGTTTTTATCTAGTTCCAAGACAAAGGCGTCACCAGGAACTTCCTTGGCTTCAACGCTCTACTGTTATATCACACCTATACCTATCTGTCAATACCTATTAATTATAACCCATCAAAAACATCTAAATTTAGCTAAAAATGAAGTATCCAAGTATAATTCAAAACTTAATTGACCAATTTGCCAAACTTCCCAGTATTGGCCCCAAAAGCGCAGAACGCTTGGTTTTCCACCTGCTTTATCGACCTCAAAATGAGCTTCATGAATTTAGCCAAGCCATTGATTACTTAAAAGGCAGTGTCAAACAATGCCAAATCTGTTTTAATTTTTCCGAAAGTAATCCTTGTTATATTTGCAATAATATCAAAAGAAACAAAACAATTATTTGTGTAGTCGCCAAGCCGCAAGATATGGCTATTTTAGAAAAAACCGGCTCCTTTGATGGAACTTATCATATATTAGGCGGTAATATTAATCCCCTAGAAAATATTTCTCCTCAACAGATAAAAATAAAAGAACTAGTGGAGAGGATAAAAAATAATGGTGTTAAAGAAATAATATTAGCCCTTAATCCGGATATGGCTGGTGAAACCACTTCTATTTATTTAACAAAACTAATCAAACAATTCCCCAATATTAAAATCACTCGACTAGCCAGGGGACTGCCGATGGGCGCCGACCTGGAATACGCTGATGAAATAACTTTAGAAAACGCCCTCAAAGATAGAAGAGAATTATAAAATCAAAAAATAAAACAGAGATTAAGGTCTCTGTTTTTTGTTGTCTATATTAAACGCCCACCCCAAAAGAACTAAACTAATAAAAGCTGATACTCCGGTAATCAGCCAACCTAAAATAGTAGTCCTTTCAAATATAAATTTAGCATCCAAAATTATCTGATGATCAATAATAATTGGAGCGCTAATAAAACTAATGACTAAAAAAATAAAATACTGTTTGATTTTTATTATAGTTACTGATAACTCTCCAGTTGGTTAAGTGGTACAATAATTCATCATCACCTAAAGCCCAATTAAAATAAAAATCGCCTTAGTGTAATTAATTCTAAGGCGATTTTTATAATTTATATTTTTTCAATTTCCACTTCTACAAATTCTTGACGATGGCCGAATTTTTTGGCCTGTCTGGTTTTAGGTTTGTATTTGACACCAGTTACCTTTTTGGCTCGGCCAAACCCTAAAATATTACCCTTAACTTTGTCAGCCAAAAACGGCGCTCCCACCTCAATCTTGTCGCCATTAGCTATTAGCAGGGTATCAAATTCAATTTTATCACCAACCTCAACCTTAAGATTTTCAATTTTAATCCTATCTTTTTCTTTGACTACATATTGTTTGCCGCCAGTTTTGATAACTGCTATTTTCATAATATTGGTTAACCAGTGATTTATGTAACGATTACATATTACACTTTTTATATTTTTTTGTCAAATAATAAAACGCCTGTGTCAACGGGAATTAGAAATGTCATACTTTTGAATAAATTGGGCTTTTTACGGATGTTGCCGCTAGCACCCATGGTGTATCTATCTAAATATCTATTTTTACCTCATCACCAATCAATAAACCATATTTATCCACAAACCCGCTATTTACCTCCAAAACATAGTTAATAAAGGATTTGGGTTGATAGGTTGGCAAATTATCATTACTAGTCTGAGGTTTTACCGATTTTTCATAACCAATAACCGTGTCATTTTTAATCCAAATAATATCTATAGAAAATCTCATATCCTTCATCCAAAATGATGGAATAATATAATTATCATAAACAAACAGCATACCGGTATTTGGCGCTAAAACATCCAGCCGACCCAAACCTAAACTTTTTTGCTCAGGAGTTTTGGCCAACACCACCTCTACTTCTTGACCGACTAATGCCACAGTTTTTTTGTCTTTAGTCGCCATAATTTTTATCCCCAAAACAACCAATAGCCAAATCACCACTAGTATAAAAACTAGATAAATTAAAATTCTATTAATTTTATTATTTTTAATTTGACCGACCATATCTAAGCGAACGATTATAAATTATCAAAACCAGTCCAAACATAAAAATTATCAAACCACCCAAACTC
>Ga0210057_1001367_pt1 | contig 37229 bp, 35 predicted proteins | sample CryGeyCG2114_010_2_FD_183968 | JGI IMG/M metagenome (GOLD analysis project Ga0210057, IMG submission 183968) | Groundwater microbial communities from aquifer - Crystal Geyser CG10_big_fil_rev_8/21/14_0.10 (SPAdes) (version 2) | ecosystem: Environmental > Aquatic > Deep subsurface > Groundwater ... | reverse complement strand
TTGGCTTAAAAAGGCCAAAAAAACAGAAAAATCGGCAATAAGACCGTACATATAACTGTATCCTGAGTTAACATCCAGTCAACAGCTAAAGAACCCTACAAGGGGATATGTCTATTGTCAAATGATTATTCTGTCGTGTTATAGTGCCCCAGTGAACTACCTAGAAGGACTCAATCAGGCCCAGAGGGATGCGGTATTGAATATTAGCGGTCCTTTGATGATATTGGCTGGAGCCGGAAGCGGAAAAACAAAGACCATAACTCATAGGATCGCTCATTTAATTTCATCGGGGGTTACACCGGAGAGTATCCTTGCTGTCACTTTTACAAACAAGGCCGCAAATGAGATGAAGGAGCGGGTCTCGGCATTACTTGAAGAAACCCCGTCTGCGAATTTTCCAATATCACTATACGCTCAAAAGTCCGGTCCCTTTATTTCAACATTTCACTCCTTGGGAGTATATATCCTTAGAACTTTTGGAAAATCCTCGGGGATTCCTAGATCTTTCACAATATGGGATATGGCCGACAGTATACGAGCAGTAAAATCATCATTGAGAGAACTTGGTATTGAAAAACAGTACGAAGCAAAAACAATTCTTGGAAAGATATCAAGATCAAAGGGTGAAGGACTTTCTTGTGGTGAGTTTGCGAAATCAACTCAAAATATATGGGAGGAGACTGTATTGTCTGTATGGGAACGATATGAAAAAGCTCTCGAAAGTGATAGGGCACTCGATTTCGATGACCTTTTATTAAAAACTCTTTTTCTTCTTTCGGAAAAAAGCGAAGTCATTAATATTTGTAGAGAAAAATGGCAACAAATAACAATAGACGAATATCAGGATACAAATAGTGTCCAGTTTGAAATCGTCCGTCTCCTGTCCGAACCACTTAACAATATATGCGCTGTAGGAGACATAGACCAAAACATTTATTCTTGGAGGGGAGCCGACATATCGCACCTGCTTTCTTTTGAAGAGACCTTCCCAAACACAAAGGTCGTGCTGCTTGAGGAGAACTACCGTTCTACAAAAACTATACTTAACGCGGCAAACGATATTATTTCAAAAAATAACCGCAGGCATGAAAAGGTGCTTTTTACAAATAATAAGGATGGCGAAGAGATAACACTGTATAGTGCGCGCACTGAGGTGGACGAGGCGCAGTTTGTTGCCCAAACTGCCGCTCTAAACATAGAAGGCGGAACAAGACCAAGTGAAATTGCAGTCTTATATAGAGCTAATTTTCAATCGAGGGCACTGGAGGAAGCATTCATTGAAAGCGGTATACCATACAGAGTCCTGGGAACTCGTTTTTTTGAAAGAAAAGAAGTAAAAGACTTGCTGTCATATTTAAGAGCCAGTATGAATCCAAAAAGCGCTGGAGACATAGCGCGCATAGTTGCAGTGCCTGCTAGGGGAATTGGAAAACAAACATTGACCCGCATGCTTGAGGGAAAGGAAAGTGAACTAACCTCAGCGGCCGGACAAAAAGTTGATCAATTCCGCTCTTTACTTCATTCAATTAATGTACAGGCACAAACGAAACCCGTCTCAGAAGTATTAAAATACATCGCTATTGCTTCGGGGCTTGAGGCGCATCTAATTGGACATGGAGATGAGGGGATTGAGAGACTTGAAAACATAAAAGAATTAGTCAATCTTTCAACAAAATATGACGAACTCCCGGCGCCTGAAGGAGCCGAGAAACTTCTGGAAGATGCGGCGCTTCTGGGAGAGCAGGATTCACTTGAAAAAGGCGCGGAGGCTGTATCTTTGATGACCGTACACGCTTCAAAAGGTCTTGAATTTGATACAGTTTTCATCACCGGACTGGAGGAGGGGCTTTTTCCCCACGCGCGGCACGACGAAAATGCAGACGAGGAAGAAGAACGACGACTCTTTTACGTCGCAATCACAAGAGCCCGCAAGAAAGTATTCTTGTCCCACGCGATGTCCCGCATGATGTATGGATCGAGAGATTTGACAATCCCATCGCAATTCTTGGGCGACATAAATCCCGTGTACATCAACAGTGATGCTTCATTAGAATGGACCGAAGGTAAAATGGATTTAATTGACTTTTGATCATCAGGTGTTCCGAGCAATTGTGCACTACGATAAGTTGTGTGAACAGTACTTAACATCTTCAAAGCAGGAGGAGTAAAATATTTTCCTCCTTTTTTTAATTTTTTAATTTTCCAACCTGTCGGTTAACCGACAGGTTGGAAACTAGCACTTATATCATCGTGATCTGTCGCGCATTTTTTGCACCCATCTGCGCCTGCCTTTATATTCAAACGGGGGCATTCCTGCATACATGATGAGCTCCAGTAATTTTTTTGTATCAACTTCAGTACGCTTAGTATGCCGCGCACGATTGCTGCAGAAAAACTTCTCTAGCGTAGCCATTTCACCGGAGTCCAATTTATCCCGCAACCGCCGTTCCATTTCACCGCTCACCTTGAGCGCTTTACGTATTTCGTACGACGAATAATTATTGCCAAGCATCATAATTATAGCCACCCTCTTTACAAGCATTACCTTTTCTTCTTCGCCAAGCAGTTCGTCAAATACACGCGCGACTTCTTTTTTATCACGACATGACGCAAAAAAATCCACAAACCGCTCGTCTATTCTTTTTTGAACACGTGCATCGAGAGAATCTTTTGAAACATTCACCATATATCCAATATGTCGGTTAACCGACATATTGGCAATGTGGCTATGTGGAAATTTATATGCACGGCAGAAATACGCAACAAAAGCACGGCCGCAAAAAGACAAGCGTTGCAGAATTCCGAAAAACTGCGCCTCCCGCCCGACATCTTGTTTTTACTAACCTGTCGGTTAACCGACAGGTTAGAGAATTAGAGAAACGGTGTTTCAAATCAACATGATGATATTATGTGAGGTGTTATGAAAGGCGGCGCACGTTTGGGGCAACATTTTTTAAAAGCGAGATGGATTGCAACAATGCTCGCATATGAAAGTGGTGCGAAAAAAGGAGATACCGTTGTCGAGATAGGGCCGGGGAAAGGAGTGCTCACGGTAGAGCTCCTGCGACTGGGAGCCAAAGTTATAGCAATAGAGATAGATGGAGCATTGATACCGATACTAAAAGAGAAGTTCGCCGGCGAAATAGCATCGGGAACACTTACCCTAATACACGCTGACATAATGGATGATTCAATAACAATGAAGAAATTTGGATTTGAAGGAAATGACTACCGTGTAGCGGCAAATATTCCGTACTATATAACCGGTGCGATTATTAGGAGATTTCTCTCAATATGTAGAAAACCGAAGAGTATGACACTTTTGATGCAGAAGGAAGTTGCTGAGCGCATCGCTAAATCTAAAAAGGAGTCTATACTTTCCCTTTCAGTGAAAGCGTACGGGACACCGAGATACATAAAAACTGTTTCAAGATCTTGTTTCTCTCCATCTCCTAAAGTTGATTCAGCAATTTTAACAATCGAAAACATTTCTCAAAACTTTTTCAGTGCCATCGATGAAAAATATTTTTTTGAGATTATAAGACTAGGCTTCTCATCAAAGCGAAAATTTTTGATAAACAACTTATCCATAAAATACGAGAAAATTAAGCTGTCTGCCGCTTTCTCTGCCTGTGACATACCTGAAAAATCACGCGCAGAAGACATTGAGTTAGAAAAATGGAAGTGTCTTACTAAACAGCTTCCAAAAGCGTCCCAGTAAAATTTAATGCAGTGCTAGGAGTGTGAAAAAACAAACGTGCCATACTGAAACGTATGGTGAGTGCGGTTTTTAGAAACAACGACAACGCAATGCGATAAATTTATTGCGCTGGTCACCCGTCACTAAGCATTTTGTTCGCCCTTCGACAAGCTCAGGACTTCAAAATACTAAGTGCGCTCGACCCCGCCTCGCCTTCGCAGTGTCGCTCCGCTCCTCGCGATTTGGCTCCGGCCGAGTAGCCAGCACGCACAGTGCACAGGCACTGTGCTAATTTAGAACAAGTTCTAAATTACTGACTACTCCCCATCATTATTATATGTGTCCCCGGCCATACAGTAAGAGGCTGAATTTTAACAATACAAAAATACGGAGCACCAGCGAGCCCTAAGAGCCACTGCCCGGCATGAGAAGGGGGTCCGAACAAATATGTTTTTGTCTTTCCCGTCCAAATAAAAGGACCACCACGAGGTGGCCCCAACATCGCATAAATGGCCTGATTGAAACATGGACGCACTATTGAAGCTTGTCCCCCAAATGGAAACGCTTCTACAGTTTTTGGTAAAAAGACAAGGAAAGATGAGAAAAGTACTACAGCAATGACGATTGTAAGAAAAACCTTCAAAGCATATAGAACAGATTCCATATTCACATCATATCACTTAGAAGTATAATCGCGTGATATAGTGTGGATATGAACTGGTTTAGAATGCACCCCTTTGTGACAAGCATAATAGGTGTCGTCATCATCCTGTTTTTGGGTACGATACTCGTTTTGGACAAATCAGCGACGTCTCCATCTGACTCATCCGCATACACATGGGGAAAATATGGCAGTGGCAGATTAACGGATATAACCGCAAACCAAGGGTCTCTTGGTATCCCAGCCCCATTAGAAGCAAGATACACGGAAGAAGATTTCTATGCGCTTTTGAGTGATACTAGAGACAAGCCATATGCATCACTCATACCAAAAACTAACGTCTACGAGAGTCGTTTTGCCGGCACAACTACAAACTCAGAAATAACCTTTAATGCAGACGAGATAACAGAACTGCTCGCATCCATATCACCGACAGCTCAAATAGTAGCGCAATATAATCCCTTAGAAGACGAGTTTTTATTTTCAGACATTTACGCATTCGTGCCAGCTAAGGTTGCGCCCGAAGAAGAAGAGCCGACGAGTTTTAATCAAAGACAGCGCGATTTGCATGATTATGGCAACGAAGCCGGATCATACATACAATCTTTCAGCGAGAGATGGAGGGATCAATCTCAAATATTAAAACAATTCATAGAAGACATCGGGAATGAAGAAAAGGCAATGCAAGTTGACGATCTTTCTTTTGCACTCATTAGGGTTGGTATAGATCTTGAAAATATGGACATTGTACCTGACGACGCTCAAGGAGCGCACACGCGTCTTGTGTCTGGATACAAGTCCATAGGACAAAAACTTGCATCAGTTGCAAGTGCGCGCTCAGACGAAGAGTTGTTGAATGCTGTAATAGCATACAACGAAGCTGCTGATGATTTCGCTGAAGATTATTTATCAGTTGTTACGCTTATTTCAGTTGCGGAAGTCTCTTTTTCAAGTAGTGAACCCGGTAGTATATTTGTTTTCAAACCCTCACTAACTCTATAAAAAAACCGTAGCAGTTATCGACGATTTTACTCACTGATTGCAAAAAACAAAGCCCTTGCAGTGATATAATTATTCAGTGGCTCAAGAACCGCAAAAAAACCGCGGAAGTCTCACCGTTATCGCGGCGTTTTCGGTTGCTGCTCTACTTATTGCAATTGTGTATCAGGTAAAAAAAACAGAAGAACGTATGAACGAAAGACAAATTGTAGTGGCACCGCCTACATTTACTGTACCTGCACCTGAACAGGATACTGACGGCGATGGAGTACCTGACTGGCAAGAAGCGCTTATCGGCACCGATCCAAATAATCCTGATTCCGACGGCGATGGAGAAAAAGACACATATACTTCTATTTCCTATATCCAATCAAGTATCACGCCAGATATCGACGTACGCTCAGAAGATCTAACACCCGCAGACGAACTAAGCACTAGATTACTTTCGGAATACACTTCGCTCAAACAAATCGGCGCGTACACTGAAGACAGGGGATTGTTGATTGGAGAAAAACTTGCAGGGAGTATTAATCAAACAACATCTTTTGAGCCACGGATTACCGATGACATACAAAGTGACTCCGACACATCATATGGAAGAGCTATAGCGTACCGTTTGGAAATGCAGGAAGTGTTCTCACCCCTTCTATCTCTGTCTGAAGCAGAGTTCGTTATATATGGAAGATTCATTGAAAGCAGAGACTCAAAAGCATTGAGTGAACTTTTAGAAATAGCGGATGTTTACGAGTCAGTTGCAAACGATGCCAGTGAAATAGTAGTTCCGGAAGATGCTTTAGATGAACATCTGGATGTTGTCAATTCGCTAGCATTTTATGCCGCTACATTAAAAGAGATGGTTAGGTATTCCTACGACTCCGTCGCTTCGTTCGCACTTCTTCGCACCTATGCACAAGCAGAAGAGTATGTGTTCACTACATTCAACACTTTAAGCTCGTACTATGTTTTAAAATACAGAGAAGAATATGAGTTGTAAAATTTCCCACATAGCAGGATATTTTTTCTTCGTCATAACTTTGATTTTCCTTATATTGCCGTCATTTGCTCTAGGTCAAACCGTTGTACTCCCCCCACCTGGGCTCGACACAGAGATAACCGACGGATTTGATATGTCCGGTACGGCGTTCCCGGGAAGTAGCGTCGTCCTTACTACTGAAAGTGGGGCTCGATGCCAGGTGAGAGCAGACGCATCGGGAAGATTTGAAAATTGCACTTTCAACAAAAGTCCCGTGGACGGTGAAATTATTATCGGCATTACACAAGATACCCAAGGAAACACCTCGGAGCCAGTGCAGGTAGGCACCGTGCAGGTTGCGGCAGACACTGAAAGAGGATTTTTGAGAGAAGGACTCTTTGGATGCGCGGCCGGAGAGTATGCATTACCCACGGGAACTCTAACTGCTATAGGAGGTATTTATGTGCCGGTAAACGACGCCGCAGTTACTCTGAACACTGGATACCTGGTTTATAAGGAGTGTGTATTAGACGGCGTTATAGTTGCTATGAGAGAAGCGGCAACAGCGGCGCTTGTAAAAAGCTCACTCAACTACATTACGAGAGGAGGAGAAAACGGAGAGCCATTGTATCCAACAAACTTAGAAAACTATATAAGAAAACATTTTAATGAAACTGTATTTGAATTTACAAAAGATTATAATCTTAAAAACATTTGTGCCCCATTCAAACAACAGATAAGAGTAGTGCTGGCACGAGATTATTTAAGAAGTGCAAACGACACTCAAAGTGCATATGCATGTAACACAAATCTGACCCCACAACAACATAAGGATGTTTTATCTGGAAATTCCTTAGGTAACGGTCTCGATACACTGTGGCAGCTAGTCACAGTACCTGGCAACAACCCACTTGGTGCTGGTCTTGAGGCAAAGAAACAGTTAACAATTGACCTGGCACAAAAAGAAACCGAACGTTTAACCTTGCTTTCCTACGGAAATGGTCTCATTTCACCTGAACAAATAGACCAACTACCGACGGACGGAGATGATACGCGCCTTGCAAGAACAATCCTCACTCCGGGATACTTAATAGCCCAACAATTAAATCAAGTCTCCGGCTCTGGCTTCAGGCAACTTGAGAGTGCATCCGAAGTGGACCAAATTATAAACGCATTGTTCTCCGGAATAGGAAATCAGATCTTGACGAGCATTCGCGGACTATCCGGTCTGTCCGAAAGCAACAGAGGCAAACCACCTTACCTTGAACAATTGTCCAATGAGTCATCAGCTCGCGTACGTCAGAGCGCAACAAACGCAGCGCTGACGGCTTTAAATTCAACACTTACTACAGAGAGTAGTTACAATAAAATTAAAAAAGATATTAATGCATTTATTGATAACGCAATAGGCGACATCACATCTACGGAAGCTCGCTGTTGGGAGATCATCGAAGAGGCCGTAGAGAAAATCGCATTTGAATGTGTGGAGGAACGCACGGAAACTGAAACCAGCGAATCTGGAATAACTACAACAACTACTATTTGCGTTAGAGAAGAGCCAATTCCATATACGGTTGCCACCTCAACGCAATTCTCAACGTCCGCAATTGAACCAGAAATAGGTCCACTGTCCCGCATAATAAAAGATGACGTTCAGAATTCAAACAATGCAATCATTCTAATCGGAAGACTAATCAACGACGTTAGAAATACCGCATCGCAAACTATACAAAGAATAGCGCTGGAAAAATTAGACGCCTTGATCGGCAACCGCGCAATCCATACGGCATTCGACGTCAAGTCCGCAGAGGAACAAAAACCGAATGTTGAAAGTACTGTAGGCGCTCTCGTAGAAGACATCATTGAAGAATGGGGCACGGGAAATGGATGGTGCAACGTGGCAAATGATGCTGTGGTACAGCAATGGCTAGAAGCGTGGAGAACTGATAGATAGATATGTTCGCTAAGAAAATTATGAGTACGAAACTTAGATTTAAAAAATATTTTCACAGACACCTGACTATAGGTCTTGTATTTATAGGAAGCGTCTTTCTTTTTCCTACCCCTGTGTTTGCGCTTGTGCCGATAGCTGCCGGTGCCGCCGCTGCAGGCCTTGCCGCCGTATATTATTTCTTTCCAGAAATTGTAGCCCTTCTGGGCTCATCATTATTAAACCTCACAGGAGCCATACTAACATTTGCCTCGTATATATTTAACTGGCTCATTGAATACACTGTTGTTGGGTTCGCCGGCACACTTAGTAGCTTGCAAATGATCGGTCCTATAAACGCTGTCTGGAGTGCATTTAGAGACATCGGTAATATTGTCATCATTGGAATGTTCGTATTTGTTGCAATATCAATCATTCTTGGCCTCCAAACATATGGAGAAAAGAAGATGATAGCCAAACTATTAATAGTCGCAGTTCTCATCAACTTCAGTTTATTTTTCACGAAAGTTGTTATTGACACCTCACATATAGCCGCCAACCAGTTTTACAAATCTATTGCCGCAGTATCTGGTACGAATAGCCCTGCAGGAGGTCCAATAAATGACGAGAACGCAAGAGACCAATTAGAAAAAACAGGGGGGATCGCCGGTGCATTTTTGGTCCGTATTGGCGTTTCTGGAGTCTGGGACAATTACGATACACTTGTAAAAACTGCGAACGCGAACGGAAGTTGGTTTGTACTGTTTTACAGTCTTTCGGGTGCTGCAATTCTTGCAATGGTTTCATTTGTACTTTTGTATGGATCATTTTTGCTCGCATCAAGGGCAGTATTACTTGTCTTCCTTATGACAACATCTTCACTCGCGTTCGCTTCGTATCTCATTCCAAAATTAAGTGACAACCAGTATGGCTGGAGAGGATGGTGGGACTCATTGTTGCAATCCGCATTCATGGCTCCTCTCTTACTGATATTTCTGTGGGCATCTCTTTTTATACTCCAGGGAACTCCCGGGGTTCGCGATGGCAGTATCGGAAAGTTTTTAAGCAACCCAGGTGACGAAAATAACTGGCAGGTTGTAGTTTTATTTGTTTTTGCTACCGGCTTTCTCTTTGCGTCAATCAAATTATCCAAAACATTATCAACAAAAATAACCGGCTTTCGGATAGCATCAAGAGTGCCCGCTCTTGCAGGAATTGCGAGTTCTCTAATTGCGGGAGCTGCGCTTAGAAGAGGAGCTGGGATCCCATCTGGGTGGGCCCAGAAAGGTCTTGCAACCCTAGGAAGAAAATTTGAAAACAAAGAAGGCAAAGGCGCCAAATTTTTTGCCCGTCGCCTTGATAACATGGCTCAAGGATTTGATAAGCTCAGGAAAGCCGATTTTAACGCCGCCAATACTAAACTTGGAAAAGCACTCGTTGCAGAAGCGGGTCTCAAAAATAAACTTGCCGGTACAACTAAAATTGGAGGCGTTGCGGGTGTTGAGGATGCTCGAGCAAAAAGACAAGCTGAGCAAGCAAGTCGCTTAAAACTAACTGACAGCGAAAAAGAAGATGTGCTCAAAACCGCAGTGCAAGCAGCAAAGGACGCCCAGCCCGAGCGCGAAAACGCAAAATCTATTTACGAAAATGCCGAAAAAGAAATTAAAGAAGCTGAAAGGATGAAAGAACGAGATCACACTCAATATATGCAAATGCAAAAACATTTGATCGAAAAGGTAAATTCGGCAAAAAACCGTGCTGAAAAAGAAACTCTCAGAGAGGAGTTACGTAATGTTGAGAAAGAACATCGACTTGAGATGAAAGTGCAAGATGACCGAATTAAAGCTGCGCGCAGTGAAAAATCACACTTAGAACGACTAGACAAAAAGGCAGAAGAGGAAGCGTTGTTAAATCCCCGCGTACAAAGCGCAGGGCGGGACACTAAAGAAATCGCGCGCGAAGTAGCAAACACAGGGTTTAGTAATATGTTAAAAGATAAATTTGGCGTTAATGAATCCAGACTGGCAAAGGCAATGGGGATAGACAGCGGACGCCTGGCTACACTTTCGGAGGAAGCCGTTGGTAAAATATCCCAAGAAAAGAGTGACAAGCGTCTATTAAAACGACTGAAAGACTTGCAAGAGGAAGACAATAAATCTAAACCAAATACGGACGAATCAGAAGAAGATGGTAAATAATATATGAGGGAGGAAACTATTAATATAGACGAACTGTTAAAAGAAAGGATGAAGCAATTACCTCCTGTGGTAAGGGCGGCAATTACAGATGCAAATATAGAAAATCATTTAAGAAAACTTTCCGAAAAACACAAACTACACCTGGATCAATGGCAACTTTTAGAAAACCAGGTAATGCTGACACTCATGGGATTCAAGTCTGCTGAGGATCTTGAAGAGAACATTAGGGAAGGGGTCGCTGTAGAAGAAGAGCTCTCAAAAGAGCTGGCGAACGACATAGCAACAGAAGTGTTTGAACCAATTAGAAAAGAAATGGAACGCCAACTGGAACACCCGGAAGCAAAACCAAAGGAGACAGAGCCGATAGAAGACTTAAGAAGTGAAATACTTGCAAAAGCAAACACCTCGTCTCCGATAGCAGATCCGGAATATGAAGATGTTCTAGAATCTGACAGGCCGAGTATACAAAACGAGGGAATCAGCACAGTTGAGAAAATTGAAGTACCGCGGGGAGATGCAGACGAAAAAAAGCCAGTTGAAACTGATTCTGAAATTCAGCCGAAAGTAAAAAGATCTCCGTCTTCCGGAGAATACGCATCAGGAATTACAAGTGCAGAAAGAAAAGATGTTTTAGAAGATCCGTACAGAGAGAGCCCGGACGATGAATGAGCCATGCCAGATGCCATAATTCTAGATTCTAGTTAGTCAAGTAACTCCACACGAAACGCATACATAATTCGACTTGATTGCTATACTATACATATGCAATTTCAAGTTCCACAGTTTATTGAGGTGGAGGATAAAATTTTTGGCCCTTTCACCTTTAGGCAATTCATCTATATGATAGGCGCGGCAGGAATCGCATTTATTTTATGGAAAACCGCGCCGATATATATTGCAGTTCCCGTTGGAGCTTTGGCGATCGGGCTTGGAGCGGCACTGGCATTCGTAAAGTATAACAGCAGGCCATTTATACTAGCGATGGAGTCCGGTTTTTATTACCTAATAAGCAGCAAATTATTTCTTTGGGACGCAGAGCGAAAGGAAAAAAATAAAAGAAAAAAGAATGAAGAAGTGGAAAAGTCGCAAGACGTAGTGATTCCCAAGCTCGCTGACAGTAAATTGCATGAATTGGCTTGGAGTCTTGACATAAGGGAAGAAGTAGAACAAATAGGTATGCGTGATGTGCCAGAATCTGCAACAGACAGAGTTGCACAAGTAAAAACTGCCAGGGATGCCTTACAATTATAAAATCCTATGCCACAGGAAACTAAAACAAAAAAAGCTTCAAACAAGGCAACGCAGGATTTCGTGCCAATCAAAGAAGTGCGAGACGGTATTGTCATTCTAAAAGGCGGAGGGTTAAGGGGGATTCTTATGGCATCTTCCTTAAACTTCGCTCTTAAGTCAGACGACGAACAAACAGCTTTTATAATGCAATTTCAAAACTTTCTTAATTCCCTGGATTTTACAACGCAAATTTTTGTGCAATCAAGAATGTTGGATATACGCCCATATATAGCGACACTCGAGGTGGCGTACAAAGAACAGATAGATGACCTGATGCGGGTTCAAATTCGCGAGTATATCGAGTTCGTGAAAAACTTTACAGAAGCCGCAAACATAATGACAAAAAACTTTTTTGTCGTCGTGCCTTATAACCCGGCCGTCATCGCGGTGGACAAGGGAATTGTAAGCAAACTTCCATGGAGCAAAAGCAAGGTTGACCCCAAAGAGGCAAATAAAACATTTGAAGAAAACGTGTCTCAAATCGAACAACGTATATCAATTGTGCAACAAGGACTTGTCCGCTCAGGGGTACGAACCGTACAGCTTGGAACGGAGGAGGTTGTAGAATTGTACTACAAAATATTCAACCCGGGAGAACAAGACAAACCGATACATATTCTAACAGAAGGACAGTAGACTATATAATATATGGCACTTTTAGATTTAATCCGTGGGAAAAAGGAAAACGAACAAGACGTTAGAGTACTTCCAGTATTGCCCGAAGAGATATATCAGAGGGGCGTCCTAGAGTTACGTGACGTAATCGCCCCATCTGCTCTTAAGATTAGTCCGCGTGAGTTAAATCTGGGAGAAAAAATAGCCCGCACCTTCTTTGTCATATCTTATCCTCGCTTCCTATCAACCGGATGGTTTTCTCCAATCATCAACATTGATAAAGTCATTGACATATCAATTTTCATACACCCGATGGACACGAACGAAGTACTCCGAAAGTTCCAGAAGAAGGTGGCGGAAGTCCAAAGCCAAATATCTATAAGGGAAGAGAAGGGTATGGTCCGTGATCCGATTCTTGATACGGCGTATGGAGACTTAGAGTCTCTCAGGGACCAACTACAGCAAGCGCAAGAAAAGCTATTTGAAGTCGGGTTGTATATGACACTTTATGCAGATACCCGAGAAGAATTGGACAAAGCAGAGTCTGAAATACGCTCAATCCTTGAGTCTAGGCTGGTTTATGTTCGTCCTGCATTATTCCAACAAGAACAAGGCTTCAAAAGTGTCATTCCAATAGCAGAAGACGAGCTTGATGTTCATTCCAAACTTAATTCATCTCCACTGTCGAGTCTCTTCCCATTTATATCCTTTGACCTCACGTCAGACAGAGGTATTTTGTACGGTATTAATAGGCACAATTCCAGCCTAATACTCTTTGACAGATTTTCCCTGGAAAACTACAACTCAGTAACATTCGCCAAGTCAGGTGCGGGAAAATCATACACAACAAAACTTGAGATTCTTCGATCCCTTATGTTTGAGACAGAGGTTATTATTATCGACCCCGAACGCGAATACGAATACTTGGCGGAAACAGTGGGGGGAAGATACTTTAACATTTCACTATCGTCTGAGCACCACATAAACCCATTTGACCTTCCTATGCCACGCGAGGATGAAAATCCTGCAGACGTTCTACGAAACCAAATTATCGCGCTCGTTGGACTTTTCAGAATTATGCTTGGGGGACTAACGCCAGAAGAAGACGCCATTATAGATAAAGCGATTACAGAAACATACGCACTCAAGGACATTACCGCCGATGCCGATTTCACTAACATTGAGCCCCCGCTACTTTCAGACTTTGAGCTCGTGTTGTCAGGGATGGAAGGAAGCGATTCTTTAGTTCAACGACTGTCAAAATATACAAAAGGCACATGGTCGGGCTTCATAAACCGACCCACGAATGTCGACATGAATAAGAAACTGGTAGTGTTTTCCGTCCGTGATATGGAAGACGACCTGAAGCCTGTTGCAATGTATATTGTTACGCACTATATCTGGAACACCATCAGAAAAGAACTTAAAAAGCGCCTTCTGGTCATCGATGAGGCGTGGTGGATGATGAAATCTGAAGACACTGCGTCATTTTTATTCAGTATCGCAAAAAGAGGGCGAAAATATTTCTTGGGTCTTTCAACGATAACCCAGGACGTAGCGGACTTTTTGAAATCTCCTTACGGCGAGGCAATGTTAACAAACTCCTCTATACAGATGCTCCTTAGACAATCTCCCGTGTCTGTTGATTTGGTCCAAGAAACATTCAAACTCTCAGACGAAGAAAAATATCTACTTCTCGAATCAGACGTTGGAGAGGGTATTTTCTTTGCCGGCCTAAAACACGTCGCGATAAAAATAATTGCGTCTTACACAGAAGATCAAATCATCACCTCTGACCCATCTCAGATTCTCGCCATACGAAAGTCAAAAAAAGATTTAGAGGAATCTGAGGCAATTGGTGTCTAGAAGCGAAAACGGGGATGAATGAAAAAGAAAAAGACATAGGAATTCTGGGAAGTTTTTTTCTGATAGCAAGCGCAATAGCTGTAGACAGTCTTCAATTTTTACTTACATGGATACCCGCGATAGGACTCGCGCTCAATACAGCCATAAGCTTTTTTGCCGCGATAACTTTTATAATATGGCTTTCATATTGGAACGTGAGTTTTCTGGATGCCAAATACGCTTTGCGTGGATTTAGCGGATTAATCGCGGAGATAATACCGATAATTTCTTCTTTTCCCGTCTGGAGCGCAGTTATTATTTCAATAATAGTAGCAAACAGGTTTAGAAAAAAGAGAGACTCCTCTGATGTATAATTTTTATATGCCGTTTGTATCAAAAAAAATATTGTTCGCACTTATACTTATTGCGGTGCTACCTTTACTTACGCAGGCACAGCTTTTACTCCCAAATTTAGGATCACCGGTTTCATTTATTTTGAGTCCTGAGAATCCCGGCCCAGATGAGATTGTGGACGTACGCATAGAGAGTTTTTCTCTTGACCTAAACAGGACAACGATAAACTGGCTTGTTGATGGTTCTTTGTTTGCACAAGGCAACGGGCTCGATGCCATACAAATCCGGACCGGACCGATAGGATCTGAAACAATCGTATCTGTCATCATTCGTCCTGATGAAGTTACGGAAATCTTTGATCAAATAGTTATACGCCCCACACACATATCAATACTGTGGGAAGCAGACACTTACACGCCTCCGTTTTATCAAGGTAGGGCACTGCCGAGTTCAAACTCCACAATTTTAATTGAGGCATATCCAGACATAAGAAACCAACTCGGAAATAAAATACCAAACAACGACTTGATTTTTACATGGAAAAAAAACGGCGGAATTATAAATAGAATTTCCGGAAGAGGTCAATCTAGCGCAATAATCGATAGTCCCTTACTTTTTGGAGAAGATATCATTTCGGTTGACGTTGTATCTTTAGATAATAGATACAATGGAAGTTCCTTTGCGAGAATACCATCTAAAGATCCACACATCTCTATATATAAAGACGATCCTCTTATCGGAATAATGTACCATCAGGCGATACCGAGTTTCGATACAATACCAACATCTGACATAACACTGGCTGCAGTTCCTTTCTACTTTAGCGCACGAAACTCGAATGATACGAATGTGTCTTATGTATGGGAAGTTAACAATCTGAGTATCCCTACTGACCCGAGAGATCCCTCCAGGATTATACTGAGACTCGCGAACGGAATAATTGGGGCAGCAACTGTGTCCTTGGACATATCTCATGTAGAGCATTTTTTGCAATCGGCAAGTAATGCGTGGACACTTTCCATATCAAATGAGTCGGCGCAAGGAAATGACCCTTTTTTTAGAAGAACAAATTAGATATGTTTAGAAAAAGCATTGTATGGGCAGTTGGAGGAGGAATAATTTTCGCCATTTTGCTTTTGCTTCTGGGATGGTTTCTTTTTGTACGCGGACAAAATAGTGAAATTGAAAAGAATCTTGAAGGAAGAGGGTTCGGCACAAATATACCCGTATTTGAGGGAGAGGGTTTCGGCAGTACGAATCAAAATATAAAAGACGCGCTGTTGTCAGGTTTTGGACTATTTACGAACAGCAGTAACGAACAAAATGATGAAGGCGCAGAGAAAATATTACCTCGCTTGTGGAATCCCTCCAGCATACCTTCCGCAGGCATATCAATTATGGGAGTAGCAACTAGTACAAAAATACAGTTCGTTGAGAGGCCAAGTGGAAACGTGTTTGAAGCAAACCTTACGGAAGGCAACGTGAACAGAATAAGCAATACTCTAATACCAAACGTATATCAAGCTTTTTGGGGAGGAGAAGGCGTACTTGTCATGCAACATCTTGATGAAAACGGCGACATCGCGACGTTTTTAGGATCCATCATAAAGCCTACGGCAAGTAGTACAGAAAACGCAATCGGCACTTTCAGTGGTTCGTATCTTGAGCCTGATATTACTTCCGTTTCCACAGATATGGAAAGTAAGAAGATTTTTTATATAGTCAAAACAATAAACGGCGCCGTAGGAATAACAACCGGGGGAAAAGAAAACGACTCAAAAAGAATTTTTACTTCCCGCACGAGCGGGTGGAGGAGCAATATTTTAAATCCTGATGCGATTTTACTTTTCCAAAATGCCTCAGAGGCAGTAGAGGGCAGTGCGTTTGTATTAGATGGAAAAGGGAATCGAACTCTGATAAAAAACAACGTGCGGGGTCTCATTATTACAATAAGTCCGGATGAAAAATCACTTTTATACAACAATATAGTAAGCGATAGAATTACTCTGCTGTCGCAATCGGAAGGCTCCGTGGAAAGAGAAGTCCCTCTTTCAACATTTGCAGAGAAGTGTGTATTTAGTCCACAGGACTCATCTATTGCTTACTGCGCCGTCCCTAGAGGCATCCCAGATGAACCTATGCCGGATGCTTGGTATAGGGGCGAAGTACATTTTTCCGATGATTGGTGGATTGTTAACTTGGAAAATGGATCGGTTGAACAATTGATATCACCCGAATCAGAATACAAAGTAACGATAGACGTTATAAATCCACAAATAAACGAAGATGGAACACATATTGTATTTCTTGATGCGTACACGCGAACACCCTGGGTTCTTCGTATATTACAATAAAAATATGTTTAAATTCCTATCAGACAAACTAAAAAAATCACTGTACGCCGCTGTATTTACACCTGAGTTCAAACCGTTAGTAGCAGATAGTGGAAACAGGTTTCTACAAGCTGCATACTCGGACACGTCACTTTCGGGATTTATTCAGGCGGCTTTTAATCTTGCAATTGTATTTGCAGCAATTCTCGCAGTCCTTCGCATAACATACGGAGGATTCTTGTATATGACGTCTGACATCGCCGACAACAAATCCAAGGCGAAATCTATTATATGGAATTCAATATTCGGTCTTTTGCTGTTGCTCGCGCTTGTTATTATATTGAATCAGATAAACCCTAACATTCTAAATTTGAATATTAACCTGGAAACCGTAGAGACAATCTCATCGCCTTCTACCCAGGGACAAGGAATAAGCCCGGCTGAACAAGCGCGTATTCAACAAGAGCAAGCTGACTTCTTTAATAACGTAAACCCAGACGAGGCGTTCACCGGCGCTCCTTAAATCTGTTCGCTAACGTAACGAATTACAACTCTCCTTCCTCTCCCGTCACCTTGAGATTCAGTCCTGACCCCCTCTATCTCTGCAAGTGTGGTATGTATAATAAGACGCTCATACGCGCTCATTGGGTTGAGCTCAACATCATACTGAAATGATCTTGCTCTCTCTGCCATAATGCGCGCTTTGTTTTGCAAGTCCTGTATTTGTTTTAGACGATAATCATTTATGTCAATAAGAAAATGGAGGTCTTCTACACCTCTTTGTTCTGCAATCTTTTTGACAATGTAGTCAAAGGCGCGTATCGCTTCCCCTCGTGGGCCAATTAATGCTCTTGGGTTTTCCGCTTTGATGCTTATTATCTTCTGCCCCGCGGTTTCCATAGTTTCAAGACCCGAGAAGGAAATTTGACCTTTCTTTAATACATCTTCAACTATTTCTTTCACTTGTTGCATACTTAATCTACTTCTGTGTATCACGAATGCGCCTCCTGACAAACAATTCTTGTCCTATGGTGAAAAGATTGCTCGTTGTCCAGTAAAGTGCTATCGCAGAAGATATAAAGTAAGAAATAACACCAACAAAAATAGGAAGTACATAACGCATTTGCAAACTCATGCTTCTTGCCAGATCGTCCTTTAGAGATTCCCCGGGTTTCGTTTTTACTTCCGGTGGATGTATAGCAATTCTTGCGTGAATAAACTGTGTTATACCTGCAAGAAACGCCAACAATACGCTCTTACCACCCATATCAACTAAACCAAGAAAATTCATATTTACTGACTCTGGAATAGGCACAAAAGAATACAGGGTCGACGGGTCTATCGTCGGCAAACCTCCTCTCAAAAAAACCCAGTATAAACCAAGTATCACTGGTAGCTGTACGAATAATGTAAGAATGCCTGATAGTGGATGAATATCATTTTCCTTATAAATCTCTAATGTTTTTTTAACCTGTTCTTGTTGGTTATCTTTATATTTTTTCTTGGCTTCTTCAAGCCTTGGAGTAATCCTCTTTAGGGCCACCTGTGTGTGTATTGCTTTTTTAGCAAGAGGAAACAATATCAATTTTACAAACAACGTTAAAATGACGACTGCTATACCAACATCAAAATAGGGGACTGAGCCTATCAAAAATACAAGGGCGTTATATAAGGGGTCATGTATTACCGTGTTGAACAAAGACGATACCATCGGAACATTCTATTCCTAAAGCATCCTTTACTCAACTCTAGAAAACAACCCACTTACTTCTCTACATATTTCATTAAAAGAGTGTGGAGGATATGCCTTTTTGAAAGATACAATCCCAAAGACTGGTTTCTTAAGAGAAGCAAGATTTAGCCGCACCGCCTCTTTGCATTGTCTCTTTATTTTATTTCTGTTTACAGCCTTCTTCTCTATCTTCTTAGATATACTGCAACTTACCTTAGATATAGATCCTTCATTGTTCTGTACATAAGTAAAATAGAGACCGCCACTCGACAGTCTCTTTGTGCCCCTCTTTTTTAGGTCTACAATTTCTTTGTGATTCAGTCTATTTTTTCTAGGAAGCATTTTAAACACTGAGACGCGCCCTTCCTTTCCTCCTTCGCCTTTGAATCAGTTTTTGCCCTGCCGCTGTTGCCATACGCGACAAAAACCCATGCGCACGTGCCCTCTTTCTTCTTTTTGGTTGATACGTCCTTTTCATATTTAAAAGAATTCTACATATATTTTTTGAAATAGCAACATCTTATGTTGACCGAACGGAAATTTATTTCATAAAAAACTATTCACATTTTATTAACATATTTATCACCACTTGTTATAGTTTGCCTGTCAATTTACACTCTATCCTATTTGGTTATAATTGCCGTTACGTTTGGACTTATTTCTCAACAAATTATCTATGATGAACGAGCAAGAATTGTGGCAAAATGCCCTTGTACAAATTGAGCTCGATACATCAGAAGCTAGTTTCAGAACATGGTTTAGAGGGACAGGTATAGCAAGAAGGGACGGTGGTGAAGTTTTTTTGGCAGTGCCAAGCAGAATAGTAAAGGACTGGCTTAAAGATAAGCACCACAAGCTCATATTAAAAACCCTTAGGAACCTAGACGAGGGCATCCGTTCTGTAGAATATATTGTACAGAGATCCGCTTACAACAAACAGCATGCAAGAAGAGTAGAAAACATTTCGTCCCAAGCGCCTACACTGGCTCTAAACGAGTTGTATATAGACAAAAGAGACAACTTAAATCCTAGGTACACATTCGATACTTTTGTGGTTGGTCCGTTCAACCAACTCGCACACGCCGCTTCGCAGGCCGTGATACAAAATCCTGGGCTCGCTTACAATCCTCTCTTTATTTATGGGAAAACCGGACACGGGAAAACACACCTCATACAAGCCGTTGGAAACCATTTTAAAAAAACCAGCCCGAACAGAAAAGTTTTCTACGTTACATCTGAGAGGTTCGCGACAGATTACATAAACTCCGTTCGCTCCGGACGAGCAAACAGTTTCAAAGATCAATATCGCCAGTATGACGTGATAATAATGGACGACATCCAATTTATAGCAGACAAAGAGAAGACTCAGGAGGAATTATTCCATTTATTTAATGCGATGCACGACAACAACAAGCAAATAGTTTTTTCTTCAGACAGACATCCTAATCAAATGTTAGATTTCGAAGACAGGTTAAAGGGTAGGTTTAGTGCCGGTATGATAGCTGAGATACCAGCGCCGGATGTCGAGTCCCGAATAGCAATAATAAGCGCTAAGGTGGAACAAAGTAATTTTCTGGTTCCTAAAGAGATTATTGAGTATGTCGCGGAGAACGTTCAGGGAAACATAAGGGAGTTGGAAGGAGTTTTAAACACAATAGTATGTAAAACTCAAATAAAGGGTAAGCCTGTTACTCAAAGCGAAGTTCAGTCTATTATCAAAAATAATATACGTCCACAAAAAGGTTTTTCTGTTGAGGATGTTGTAAAGAAAATCTCAAATTATTATGAAATTGATGAGAGGAGTATTTACGAAAAAACTAGAAAGAAAGAGGTTGTTAAACCAAGACAAATAATTATGTATATTTTAAGGGAAGAATTCGCAGTATCGTATCCTAGTATAGGAGAAAAAATGGGAGGAAGAGATCATACCACAGTAATTCATTCCTGCGACAAAATTAAAGATCAATTAAAAACAGACTCCATACTTGAGCAAGAAATTGATCAAATAAAAACGTTGATACATGCTTAATTTTTTGTATTTATTATTTTTTAGTATTTGTTTATATCTATCTAATAACAAATGAATTTAGTGTTTATTAGTATGTGTATAAATATTTTATTTGTAAAAATAAAAAAATAAATTTATTTTTTAAAAAGTTATTAAAAAGATATACATAAATTATATATATAAAAGTATATGTATATACCTATAAAAAATACTTTTACACATATTAACCATCATAATAGTAATAATAAGTTTTATATATAAGATATGAAGTTTGAATGTGTTTTAGAAAAGTTATTAGAATCAGTTTCTATATCTGAAAAAATTACAGGAAAAAAAGAATCATTACCTATTCTATCTTGTGTTGTTATAAATGTTTCTGACTCAATAGTATTTAAATCTACAAATTTAGAAACTGCAGTTGAAATAAAAGTAGATGGTTCAATATTAAAAAAGGGAGATATAGCAGTTCCTGCGAATATATTTCTACAAACACTTCAATCAACAAAAGGAGAAAAGGTTATTTTAGAAGAAAATGATGGAAATTTAATTATTAAATCAAAAAGTGGAGAAACAACAATAAAATCAACACCAAAAGATGAATTTCCATCATTTCCTAAACCAAAATCCAAAAACTCCTACAAAATTAAAAAAGATATTTTAATAAATGGAATTCAAAGTGTTTCTTACGCATCTTCTAATTCAATGATAAGACCGGAATTAGCTAGTATATATATAGTATATTCCGATAGTAAGTTGGTATTTGTTGCAACAGATTCATTTAGGTTGGCTGAAAAAAAATTTAATACTCCATTAAATTATGAAATACCTGACATATTAATACCTACAAAAAATGCTATAGAGATAACAAATGTAATAGGAAATATAGATGAAGAAGATATAGAGGTTATTTTTGACGAATCTCAAATAAATATTTCAATAGGAAACATTAGATTGGTGTCTAGAATAATTGATGGAAATTTCCCAAATTACAACGAAATAATACCGAAGTCATTTTCTTCAGAGGCTATCTTACTCAAAGATGATCTGGCAAATGTATTGAAAAAAACAAGGATTTTTTCAGGAGCTTCACAGCAAGTTTCTTTTCATATATATCCAAAAAATAAAATATTTTCTATTACCGCAAGGAATTCTGATGTCGGTGAAATGTCGGATGACATAGAAGCTGTAGTGTCCGGAGACGACATAGACATACATTTCAATCTCCAATATATACAAGATTGTGTTCAGTCATTGAAAGCAGATAGTGTAAATATGCAGTTTGCTGGAGAAGGAAAACCTTTGGTGATAAAAGGTGTTCCGGACCAACAATTTACATATTTGGTTATGCCGCTAAATAAATAGTTAATTTTGTGGAAATTACTGAACTTTGAAAGATATTTCAGTACTTTTTATACCCTCATTTACTGCAGATCCAGAAGATATTGCTTGTAAGGATACATCTCCAGCTTGTGTTGGTATGAATGAAATTGAAAACGGATATCTCGTTGCGGTTCCTATATGGTTTCCGTTTACGTAGTACGAAACAGACTTTACATTTGAGATATTTGAATCACTGATAGTTATGGTCAGTGGTATGTTTCTATTTACTGTAGTTCCATTTATTGGATAAGTTATGGCAAATGTGTTGCTGATCAAGGGTGAAATACTGCTTTGTCCCAAGCCGCTTGCACTATTAATCAGATCATTGAAGAACATGTTTGTAGAAAACACGCCACCACTTTTTTCAAGCCATAGAGATATTGGGTATTCCCACAGTAGAAACTGTGGATCATCTCTAGGATCCGTAATGCGAGGCTCCATAGGGTTGTCTTTGTTTATCCAATACAGTATTGAGTGAACCTCTGTATTGTTTCCATTCTTTACATTCCATACGCCCTTTAATATAGGAGGGAGGTCTTCGTTTATTGTCTCAGGAGCTGTGAACATTTCGGTTGGTAATGTGTTTATTGCTTCTTTCATAAACTCATTCCACATAGGTGCCACTATAAAACCGGCGATTCTTTTTTCCATTGGGGTATTGTCGTTATTCCCAGCCCAACTACCAACAGATATGGTAGGCGTGTAACCAATAATCCACGCGTCTCTGTAGTCGTTTGTGGTACCGGTTTTAGCGGCGACGTCAAATCCTGGAAAATAAAGCGCCGAGTATTCTCCGAACGCTGGGGTTCTGGCTCTGTTGTCAGATAACACACTTGATATTTGTCTCGCCACCTCAGTGTTCAAGACCCTCTCGCTGTTTTCTTCGTATTCCTCAAGTACGTTCCCCTTAGCGTCCTCAACGCGCAAAATGCCAGTGTGGGGATGTCTTATACCTTCTGTGGCGAATACTCCATAACTGCTTACCATCTCGAGTAATGTAACCTCGCCACCTCCCAACACGAGAGTTAAACCATATCGGTTTTTGTCAGACAAGGTGGTAATGCCGAGTCTGGATGCCATATCAAGAGCGGAGTTTATTCCTGCGAGGTATAATACTTTCACTGACGGAATGTTTACCGATTGCGCTAACGCATCACGAAATGTAATAGGACCCCTGAAAGTGTTGTCGTAATTATCTGGTGAATAACAACCGTTCTCGCTATTAAAGACGTTAAGATCGCACGTGGTTGAAAATTGGGTTTTAAGATCAAAGACCACTGTTTCAGGGGTATATCCTTTTTCGAACGCGGTTGCATACACGAAAGGTTTAAATGCGGAGCCGGGCTGTCTTTTGGCAACTGCGAGGTTGAACTTTCCTTCTATATTCTCATCGAAATATCCTCTGGAGCCGACCATGACTAGTATTTGTCCTGTTTTTGGGTCAATTGCCACCATGCCGGCATTCTCAGCGTTGAAATTCTTTTCATTTTCTAGAGCATATTTGGTGACGATGTCTTGGGCCTTTTGTTGCAACTCAAAATCAAGTGTAGTAATCACTCGCAAACCCTGTTCATTTACTGCTCTAAAACCATATTTCTCCTCAAGATATTCCCTAATGTAGAAAACGAAATGGGGGGCCTTTATTCCGGTGTCGTCTTGTCCCAAAAACAAGACCTCTTCAGCCATTGCTCCTTCATATTCTTCTTGTGTTATAAAAGAATTTTCTAGCATTTGTTTTAGAACCAGATTCTTCCTAATTTCGAGATCATCCTTGTGGTTTCCATAAGGAGAATAGTATGTGGGTGCCTGTGGCAGTGCGGCTAGATACGAAGCCTCAGCCAGGCTTAAGTCTTTTGCCTGTTTGCTGAAGAAATGCAGGCTTGCTTCCTCAACACCGTAAATTGTTCCCCCATATGGTGATTCGTTTAGATATATTTCCAATATCTCATCTTTCTCAAGCTGTTTTTCCAATTTCAACGCGAGTATCCATTCTTTTATTTTTCTTGTAACTGTCTTCTCTGGGGTCAGAATAGTATTTTTGACAACTTGTTGAGTGATTGTTGAGCCACCCTGACCTCCAAGCAAGTTGCCTGTTGCTATGTTGTCTAGGATAGCTTTTATCGTACGGGTGGGGCGTATTCCGTTATGGTTGTAAAACTCGGAATCCTCTATTGCTATGGTTGCGTTTCTTATGTGCGGAGATATTTCTTCTAGAGGTATAACGGTTCTTCGAATTGTGCCGTGCACATCGTATAACAATACATCGCCTGTTCTATCGAAGACCTTTGTAGATTGTGCAACTTTTCTGTTGTGGAAGCCGTCCACGCTGGGTATTTCTAACGTTGCAAACCACAATAAAACTCCCCCAACAAAAAAAAGACCCCCGATGACGGCAATAAAAAAAAGGGTTTGTAGAAAAGTCAGACCATTGTTTTTTATTGAGAATAGCTTCTTTATCATAAAAGGGTTTACTGGATCCCGTGGGTAGTAAATAGGATTGTATATAGTGGCTTAGTTGTGCGCAACCCAGCACTAACTTTGACCTAATTCTAACAAAAACAAAGTTAGTGCTGGGCAAGATGAGTGATGCCTATAGCGATCGCGTCATACTCATCATCAAACCGTATCTCTTTTTCAATTTTGATAAGTTTTTGTACCATTAAAATGATTTGTTTTTTGTCGGCGTTGCCGTAACCGGTAACGGCCACTTTTATTTGTGAGGGGGTATATTCAGATACAACAAGCCGTCGTTCAAGTGCGGTATTAATTAGTGCGCCACGAACTTCAGAAACAGCCATTGCTGTTTTCTTATTCGCATTAAAATACAATTTTTCTATTGCAACCGCAGTTGGTGCGTATTCACCAATGAGGCGACCACATTCACTGGCGATAATAGAAAGACGTTCGTGGAACGGTAATTCTTTCGAAGTTTGAATGCAGTCAGAGTAGAGCAACTGCTCCTTTCTACCTGTTCTTTCAATCACAGCAACGCCACAACGCTCGTATCCCGGGTCAATAGCAAGTACTTTCATATAGAAACAGGGGCTATCATATCGAATTTTTCTAGATCTTTTCTAATTTCATCAAATTTATCGCGAATCATTTTTTCTGTCTTAACATAACTCTGGCATTCAGAGTTCATGTAGTCTAAATTCTCCTGAGAGATGATGTTTCGAAGAAAATTCTCGGTATTCCAGCAAACGACGATGTGAGTCCAAAAACTTCTTGGGCGGTTATGCTTAAATTCCTCCTTATCAATAAGTGGATATTTTTTATGTAAATAGATATAACCCTCCTCTTCCTTCGGATGACCATGATGAAACCAATGCATTTGCTCGTGCACAAACTGCTTCATCACACACCTCCAATCGAGGATACGGGTGTTCATCGTGAGTATTGGATGGGAATGAGGGCGCGCCTTAAATTCAACATTGATCTCCTCTGTGTAGGTTGGGAGTCTATATTCTTTCAGTAATCTAGAAAGAACTTCTTTAACCTCCATCTCCCTAGGATGGTTATTTATTGTGTTAATTACAATTTTTTGCTTATTCAGCATTGGTGTAAATATCCTGCACATCCTCTTGCTCTTCAAGTATTTCAATGAGTTTCGTCAGTCTCTCGCCGTCTTCTTCGGAAATGGAGACAATGGTTTTCGGTTCATACCCCTCCGCCGTGCTTTCAAATGCCCAAAGCGCAGATCCGGGGGAAGCGAGTTCGTATCCATTTTTTGAAAGCAAATGCTTTATCTCTGCGGCAGTTCTGTTTCTGCTATCGGTCAATGCGTCAATAATGATTGCGATACCACCGGGGCCGTATGTTTCGTAGGTGACCGACTCAAGCTCCGCGGTATCGGCGCTAGTGCCTTTTGCAACTGCGCGCTCAATATTATCCTTCGGCATATTGACTGCTCTGGCTTTTTCAATCGCTGTGCGAAGACCGGGTGACGACACGTCACCATTTGCTTTTTTGGATTCAACTGCAATCAACCTTGCCATTTTCCCGAATATTGCACTTTTTTGCGCATCGGTTACAGCCTTTTTGTTCTTGATTTTTGACCACTTATTGTGCCCTGACATATGACGACACTATACAGGAATGTCTTACTTTAATACAAACATTTTATATCAATCTATCCTGTTCATTTTTAGAGTCTATTCCAAGATGTCTATACGCACGTGGCGTTGCCTTTCTTCCTCTCGGTGTCCTTTCCAGAAGACCGAGTTGCATGAGATATGGTTCGTTGACCTCTTCAATTGTTTCTTCCTCTTCTGATATAGATGCGGCTAAGGTCTTTAATCCTACAGGCCCTCCGTTGAACTTATTAATTATTATATCCAATATTTCTCTGTCGGTTTTTGTGAGTCCCAACTCGTCTACCTCCAAAAGAGATAGAGCCTTCTTTACGGTTTCAACGTCCATCTTTCCGCCGTGCAATTGCGCGTAGTCTCTGCACCTCTTCAACAAATAGTTCGCGGTTCGCGGTGTTGAGCGGCTTCTACTTGCTATTTCATCCAACGCCTCGTCGGCAGCGCTAATCCTTAGTATTTTGGCACTTCTTTTAAGTATTTTGGCTACTTCATCCTTAGTATAGAAGTTCAAACGAAATGTTCCTCCCGAGAAGCGAGATCTAAAGGGTGATGAAAGCATTGAAATGCGTGTCGTTGCCGCGACCAAAGTAAATACAGGAAGCTCAAGCTGTACTACACGAGCGGAAGGTCCTTTTCCTATAACGATATCAAGCACGCCCGCCTCCATGGCAGGGTACAGTACCTCCTCAATAGTTTTGTTCAATCGATGAATCTCGTCTATGAAAAGCACATCACCTGGAGATAGGTTTGTTAAAATTGACGCAAGGTCTCCAACACGCTCTATCGCGGGACCTGAGGTTGCACGCATTTGTGCACCTATCTCCCGTGTCATTAAATGGGCGAGGGTTGTTTTCCCTAAACCCGCAGGTCCGTATAGGAGTACATGTTCCGGCTGATGTTTTCTTTCGCTCGCCGCAGTCAGAAGAATGCGTAGATTTTCCTTAATTACCTCTTGGCCTACATATTCAGGCCAAGATGAAGGACGTAGCTCCTGGTCGAGGGAAGTATTTGGCGTTTCAGCCCCGTTTTGCGCTTTTTTTGCCATATTAATACGACTATTGACTTTTCTTTTTCTTGTGATACTATCTCCGCGGCATTACACACCTTATATATATCTTTAGGTTCAGATTCACGAACCTCTCAGCGATAGAGAACGTCTCCGAGGACGGTGGTGGTCACCTTTTTTAAAGGCTGGCTCCCCCTATCCTTAGTTGTCTGTTCGTCTTTCGATACCCTATTGGAAGTATCGCTGAGAGATTTGTGATTCCGAGCAAATTCTAACTCCCATTCCCTTTGTCCACGATAGCATCATCTTCGATATCTACAACTCGGGATAATTCATCCAGTGATGTAACGCCCTTTAGAACCTTTACGGCACCGTCCTGTGCCATTCGTCGCACCTGTTGATGCTCTGCGGCAGTCCAAATTTCACGTTCGCTAGATGTCTCTCTTACAATTTCTTCTATTTGCTGATCCATAATGATGGCCTCCACGATAGCAATACGTCCCTTGTATCCGATGCCCCCACACTTATCGCATCCTTTGGACTTCCACATAATATCTTTGCTTTCCGGCAACCCCTCCGGATGCGGGATATTGAATAGGAGTCTGTCCATTATTTCTTTTTCTTTTCCGACTATTGGGTGTGCTTCTCTGCAGTGTTCGCACAGACGTCTGACCAATCTCTGAGCCATTGCAACATTTATTGCGGAGCCTAAAATTTCTGCTGAAACCCCGATGTCTATCAATCTGGGAAATGTTCCCGCCGCGTTGTTGGTGTGCAGTGTGGAAAATACAAGGTGACCAGTTAACGCCGCGTGCACGGCGGTCGATGCGACTTCGCTGTCTCGAATTTCGCCGACCATAATTACGTCCGGGTCTTGCCGAAGTGTGGATCGGAGTCCTTGGGCGAAGGTATACGTTTTACTCGCTTGCGTTTGTACGATTCCCTGCAAGTGGTATTCAATAGGGTCTTCTATGGTAACAATTTTTATCTCTGGCCTGTGTACCGCTTTCAAGAATGCATATAGAGTTGTTGTTTTTCCCGAACCCGTAGGACCTGTGTTTAGAATCATTCCGTTTGGTTTTCTTATTTCATTTAAAAAAATGTCCATTAAATAAGTGTCAAAGCCCAATGCTTCCATTTCAAGACCGATAGTTGTCGGATCCAAAATACGCATAACAATAGTTTCTGCATAATTTCCCGGGAGAACAGAGGTACGGATTTCTATTTCTTTCTGATTTGCAACGATGCTAAAACGCCCATCTTGCGCCATATTTTTTATATTTAATTTAAGACCCGACAGAAGTTTTATTCTAGACGAAACCATAGCGTAAGTTGGATGGTCGAATTTAAGAATGTCCATAAGAACTCCGTCTAGACGATATCTCATCCGCACTGATTCTTCCTCCGGCTCAAGATGAACATCGGACGCACCGAGCGATAGCCCGCCGGCCATTATAATTTCAAGTATGCGAGAGATTCTGTGCGTGTCTTTACTTCCGACATTTTCGTTTACATGATCCGCCACATCTTGCACGGTTTTTAGTTCCTCTAGCATTTTTTGAATAGCGGCGTTTGATACGGTAAGCACGCCCGCTTCTGTTTCCGTTGCATAAGAAAGATCTTTGTATCGCTCCCACGCATGCTCAAGGGATGAAGTTGAAACCATAAACCTGCGCACTTGATACCCTAAATTTTCGAGTTTCTTTACTTCTTGCGTGGAGTCGGATCTCTCCGGGGCGCGCATTGCCACAAAAATCCGCTTGCCAATCTTTTTAAATGGTGCTATTTCTGACGCGCGCGCCTCTTTTTCAGCAACTAGCTTTAAGGCATCAGTATCAACAGACTTGCGGGTAAGGTCGGTATATTCAACGCCGTATTTGCCAGAAAGAACTTTCGCGAGTTCTTCTTCCTCTCTTCTGTGAAGATCATCAATACGCTCCGCGCTCTTTTTGTCGTGGAATTTTGTCGTCATACACGTACATTGTATCACTTAGAGAGTAATCGATAACGTTATGTTCTCTGATAGAATGGACTCAATGAATATTGGTTCTATTGAGGACATGAGGAAGTTCGCAAAAGATGTTGTGGGTGATATACACCCGCAAAATGGAGCGGTAGTCATTGGATTAAAAGGAGATTTGGGTACGGGGAAAACATTATTTGTTCAATGTGTTGCCCGTATACTCGGTGTCTTAGACACTGTTACTAGCCCTACATTTGTAATACAAAAAACATACCAACTTAAGGGCTCGATGTTCGACAACCTTGTCCATATAGATGCATACAGAATTGAAGATCCACATGAGCTCGAGGTGTTGCACTTTGAGCACACTCTGCAAAATGCTAAAAATCTGATTCTAATTGAATGGCCAGAAAAAATAGAGAGTATTTTACCAAAAAGTATGAAGGTCATTTGCTTTAAATATATTGATGAAACTAACAGAGAAGTCGCTTTTCAGGGATAATTTATGAACTCACCGAAACGAAATAAAAAAAGAATGGTTTTATTGGACGCACACGCAATTATTCATCGTGCATACCACGCACTGCCGGACTTTTCATCCAGTAAAGGCGAGCCCACTGGAGCTTTGTATGGTCTGTCGGCAATGCTTATAAAAATAATTCAAGACCTAAAGCCCGATTATATTGCCGCATGTTATGACTTACCTGATCCCACGCATAGGCACGAAGTTTTTGAGGAGTATAAGTCCTCGCGATTAAAAACGGACGATAACCTAATAGAACAATTGGGAAAATCAAAAAAAATATTTGATGGGTTCGGTATACCAACATACGAAATGGCCGGGTTCGAAGCTGACGATATATTAGGCACGATTGTCGAGCAGACAAAACACGACGATTCTTTAGAAATAGTCATCGCATCCGGTGATTTAGACACGCTACAGCTTGTTTCCGGAAACAAAGTTCAAGTGTATACACTCAAGAAAGGAATTTCGGATACCATTATGTATGACGAGGAAAAGGTAAAAGAAAGATTTGGCTTTGGACCTGAGCTCGTCCCTGATTACAAAGGTTTGCGGGGAGATCCTTCGGACAATATTCCCGGCGTCAAAGGAATAGGAGAAAAGACTGCAACAGAATTACTGCTTGCCTTCGGTGATATAGAGAATATTTATAAAACCTTAAAAAAAGACGAAGATATTTTTGAGAAAAACGGGTTTAAGCCGAGAATATTAAAACTTTTAAAAGAAGGAGAGGACGACGCCTTTTTCTCGAAGATGATTGCCACTATCCGGAAGGATGCTCCGATCAGGTTTGTCCTACCCAAGAAGGTGTGGGTGGAGTCGGTGAGCACACAAAAAATACTCTCACTGTTTGACGAGTTGGAATTCAGGACGCTTGCTGAGCGTGTCAAGAAAGTATTTGGACAAGATAAGGATGGTGAAAGTGAAAAAGAAGAAGACAAACAAATTGAAAAAATAGACAATGCGGATATAAAGGAGACTTCAATTGCTCTGTGGTTACTACACTCTGATGTAACAGAGCCGAAGTTAGATGACATATTAAGGATTGGGGGCGAGTCTGACTTTGAAAAGGCAAGGGCAAGGATATTCAAGGACTTAAAAAAGACCGGAAAACTGGAAACAGTGTTTGAGAAAATTGAAAAACCACTCATTAACGTGGTTGAAGAAATGGGTAGAAGAGGAATTTTTCTTGATGTTGCGTATTTAGAAAAGCTGTCAAAACAATATCATAAAGAATTAGATAATATAAAAAAAGAAATATACAAGCATGCAGGCCATGAATTTAATATTAATTCTCCAAAACAGCTAGGCGGTGTTTTATACGATGAGCTTGGGTTTAAAACAGAAAGGCAAAAGAAAACAGAGACGGGACAGCGCTCTACTCGTGAATCAGAACTTGAAAAAATGAGAGACCAACATCCGGTCATCGGAAGTATTTTGAGACATCGCGAGCTTCAAAAACTTCTCTCTACATACATAGACAATCTCCCAGAACTTGTAGAGGAAGACGGGCGGTTGCATGCAGACTTTGTGCAGGCGGGGACGACGACCGGACGGATGTCTAGTCAAAATCCGAATCTGCAAAACATTCCCATCAGGACCGAATACGGACGAAGAATACGAAATGCATTTATTGGAGAAAAAGGATATTTGCTCGTGGCATTTGATTATTCACAGATCGAACTGCGAGTCGCAGCGGCTCTTTCGGGTGATGAAAAGCTAATACAAATATTTAAAGATGGTGGTGATGTGCACACGGCTGTTGCTTCTGAAGTTTTTGGCGTACCTGCCGAATTGGTAGATAGGGAAATGCGCCGCAGAGCTAAAGTTATTAACTTTGGAATTCTGTACGGAATGGGCGTGAACGCACTTCGGGTAAATTTGGGGGAAGAAGTTAAACGCAGAGAAGCGCAGATGTTTTTAAACGCATATTTTAACAATTTCTCAGGGCTTGCCCAGTACATAGAGAGAATAAAAATTGATGCCGCACACAAAGGATATACTGAGACGTTGTTTGGAAGAAGAAGGTATTTTTCCGGATTTGAATCAAGTTTGCCATATGTACGCGCTCAAGCTGAGCGAATGGCAATCAATGCACCAATACAAGGAACGCAGGCCGACATAATAAAACTTGCAATGGTGCGTATATACAAGGACCTTAAAGAAAAAGAGCTTCTCGGCGATGTCCGGCTTTTACTTCAAGTTCATGACGAATTGGTATTTGAGATAAAAGAGAATGAGGTAGAAACTATGGCAAAGGAAATTAGGCATACTATGGAGTCGGTTGTGGAAGAGGTTGATTTACAAGGAGTTCCGCTTGTCGTTGATGTCTCTATAGGAAAGAATTGGGGGGAGATGAAAAAAATGTGAATGTTATGTTGTACGTATATCACGGTTCAGATGAAAAAGTGTCGCGGGGTAAACTGCACCGCGCAATGGATTCACTGCAAAAAAGAGTGCCATATGCGCATATACTTCGTGTTACCGAAGAAGACGAAGATGCCGTTTCAATAAAAGACATTTTGGAGTCACAAGGACTTTTCCACGCAAAGCATATAATACTTCTTGATAGGGCTCTTTCAAACAAATCAATTCGCGAGGACGTGTTCAAGCATCTAAAGGAAATACAAGAATCACCTCACGTCTTTTTTATATACGAAGGAAAACTTCTCTCTCTGTACGAAAAGAAATTATCACAATACGCAGAAAAGATAGAGAAAAGTGAGAAAGATGAGAAGGGCGCAAAAATAGAAAACGCATTCGCGCTTGCCAACGCGTTTGGAAGTAGAAAACGCCCTGAAACGTGGGTTGAATACAGAAAGGCACTATTAAAAGGTTCAGCGCCGGAGGCGCTTCACGGAATGTTATTTTGGAAAGTGAAAGATATGCTGATAAAGGGAAGGTGCGGAAACAGAGAAGATGAATATAAAAAAATACTCGGAGTGCTTGCAGAAATGCCACACAAAACACGTAGAGATGGCGTAGAGCTGGAATACGCACTTGAGAAGTTCATCTTGTCACTTTAGTGTAAGTCTGTTTAAAAATTCGATTTAGTAATTAAAAAACAAAACCTGCAATTCTTGCGATTAATCGCAAGGATTGCACATAATCTACACATCGTTAAACCTTGCGATTAATCGCAAGGTTTAACCCCCTGCTTTCCATGCGTCTATTTCTCGGAACGTCCTTGACCATCGTCCCTTACCTGCTTTTGGAGGCATACCGGCTTGTAAAATTGTCTCCACAACACTAAAAAGATTTTTCCTAGCATCCTTTCTTCTCAGTATTTTTTCTAGGTGTATAAATTTCCCAACGCGTCTCATGTTATCAAGGCGAGCCACGGTGGAGGAGCTCACTTTGAGCGATTCACTGATTTCATATGTTGAGCAGTTTTTAAAAAGCAACGCAATGATAGTTATACGCTTTGCAAGCATAAGTTTTTCGGTGGGGGTTAGAAGATTGTGGAGCATGGCTGATACTTCTTTTTTTGTTATCTGGGCTACAAAAATATCCACGAATTGCTTTTCTATGAATTTTTTTGTTTTCTGATCCACCTCTTTCTTTGATACATGAGTCATATCACAATTCTTGCGATTAATCGCAAGGATTGCAATGTTACACTCGAAATACAATGTGCATAACATATTTGCTGGGAATCGCGGAATTGCGTAGCATTAGGTGATGAAAGAAGCGATACTCGCGGGAGGTATTGTGTTGTTGTTTTTAACACCGACTATTTCGCATTCGCAAGTTGCTTTTTGCCCTCCTTGCGATAATGTAAAAAAAATATGTCCCTCATTTTGTAAAAAAGATATAGGATTTGGTGTTTGCGTCCCCCCTGGCTTGTGCAAAGGAACGGGCTATGAAAGTGGAGCAGGACACCCCGGAGGTGCAATTGACGCAGGGCTACAGGCGCTTTCGGGATTGATTCAAAAAGCACTTATGGGAGGCGGTGGTGGCGGCGGAGGTATGCCGCCACCAACAGATCTTTTAAATCAGGAGCAAGAAGAGAAAACAACGGCCGCCGACTTACTGGAAGATATTGCAAATGAAAAATCTGTTTCCCCTTTTGACGTGTTGTCAGGCGCTTTCGGCACGGAAACTCAATCAGAAACAGAAGAAATTGCAGAAAATACCAGAACGACGGTCCAGTTAATAACAGACACTGTCCAAAAAATATCCGAGGGTCTGCAAAAAGCAACAGGCGTTACAGTAGGAGAAGGGCGGATAACCCCTAATCGTGCTGCTGGCAACGACATTAGGGATAACGTTTCCTCAAATACGGAAGTGGTGGAAACAGAAAGAGGGGTTACCATTAGAACAGAAGTTGTTGACGAAGAAACAAATACCGGAGTGGGGAGCTTCTTTGGAAGCAGTAGACCGCCAGTAACTTCTTCCGAACAAAGTGCGACGATTGTTGGTCGCTTGTGTACCGCACAGCCATGGCAAACCAGTATTGTCTCAAGAATTTTCTCTTCTCGTTTTTTTGACTCTATGTGTGAAAACAGGGGCTATATACCCGGCGGTCAAGAGAAGGAAGAAATGGTAAAACAGCCGGTTCAGGAGTCAACATTTATTGATGAGCGCCTCGGGAGAGCGCAGCTTACGTGTCCATCCTCTGTAATTCTAGGAGACGCGGCGGAAATTGAATGGACATGTGGTGCGGCGATACGAAGTGCAGGAATTGGTTTTGAAACAAATGGATGGCCTACCGGTTCGGCAAGTGTACGACCAACCGAAAACACAACATACACACTTGAATGTTCACAGGGAGGAAATGCAAGTTGTGCCGTTGGTATTATCGGACCTTCAATACAAATCGTGGCGCATCCGCAACGCGTGCCGCTTGGCGCAAGAACACGACTCTACTGGGCAGGAGAAAACGTAGCAGAATGCACTGTCTCTGGTCCGGGACTTCAGGAAAATGCACTGAGGGGAGCGGCAACCACGGAAGCCATACTTGACCAGACAGAATATATACTTACCTGCGAAACCCCAGGGGGAAGTGTGGTTGAAGCGAAAACAATCGTTGATGTTGGGATATAATAGATTTTATGATTTTATTCAATAGGGTGGTGAAAATAATTTTCATAATGACGTTTATTTTTCTCATTTTTTTACCACTCTTTTCGTTTGCACAAGGACCTGGCCCGTCTTTTATTTGCACAAAAATAATTCCACAAACCCCAAAAGAAAGAGGAGGAAGACCTCCAGGAACGGTTGATTGTCAAGAGCAGAGTCCGTGTGGACCCGTCCCGGGGAAATGCATGCATGAAGGTCTGGGTTGTAAAGCGATAACACCACCTACCTGTGCAGGTAACGAAGGAAAACTTGACCCTGCACTCGAGGGTCTTAAAGGTCTACTCGATCAAGTAATGAAAGCACTTATGGGTGGTATGGGAGGAGGTGGCGGAGGGGGTATGCCGCCGCCGATGCCAACGGGAAGTATGCCGCCTCAACAACCCAACGTACTTGACCAAATTACTCCAAGTACAAGCGACTCTCTTAAGGACGCGATTTCGGAAGAAACGGACGGAGGCACGAGAGGAATATTAGATTCTGTTTTTGGTATATTCGGAGATGATGAAGAAGAAGGAACGACGGTAGCCACAACTTCAACAGGGAGTGTCACAAATATCACAGATGGTATTGGCTCTTCTGGCTCTTCCGTCTCTGATTCAACTGATGCATCCGGAGGCACAATAGGCGGTGCCTCGGGAGATGGCTCTGGTGGCGTCGGCGTTCAAATCTCAGACGATGAGACTTCCCTTTTGTCGGGGGACCGAAGTGGAGTAACGGCAAGTGACAATGAGGCAACGTTTGAGGCGGGCGTGCGGGACGAGGAAGGAAATACTGAAGTGTCAGGATTTTATGGATTTACGACGCGCGCAATCGGGCAAATCAGTGTAGTTGAGCGTTTGTGTACATCACGCCCATGGGCGGGTAGTTTTGTATCTAGAATTATTCCTGAAACATTTTTTGACGGACTTTGTATAAGGAGAGGATTTGATGTTTCTGCTTCGGCGGTAGAGGAACCAGGAGTTCAAGCTCCTGCAAATATTACAGAAGTTGAAAATCAGGTAAAGGCGCGTATTGAAGAGCGAGAAAGGCCGGACGTTGAGGCGGGAGAAGCAGGAATCCTATGCGAACCCGAAACTGCGCGCCCAGGTGACGATATTAACCTGTCCTTTTCATGCGGTACGGCGGAGCTTACAGGTACGTCAGGATTTACCGTGCTTGAAGCTTCAGAGGTGAGTGCAGTAGTGAGTGCGGTTGATACTTCACAGTACGCAATAGCGTGCTCAGACAAAAAAACGTATTCCTGTATTGTCCAGGTTTTTGACCCGAGAGTCTCTATCTGGGCAGATCCTGAAAATGTTCCTCTCGGTACTAGAACAAAAGTTTTCTGGACGACAGAAGACGTTGATAATTGTGTGATAAAAGGGCCGAGTTTTTCAGAAACAGGACCATTTGGTGGTGCAAGTACTGTTCCGATCAATGGATTGAGTGAGTATAAGATTACTTGTATTGCTCCGGATGGTGCGGAAATCACGGAAACCACAACCGTAGACCTCTCTATTTAAATCCTTTGACGATTCGCCAAAGAATCGTACCATTTATTGAGTACAGGTATTCTTTTAAGGAGACTGGAATGACCCTTAAGAGACGCATTCAAGATAAGATTGTGCGGGATGCGCTTCGGGGGCCTCATTGGAACGCGGAAAGAGCGAGCGGTCGGCTGTCGCTTCTTTATGTAGGCGACACAGTTGAGATAAACAGAACCAAAGAAGTTTCTGTCATTGTGGGACAAAATGAGATTGGAGACTATGTCCTCAAGGGACATGACCCAAAATGGGGGTTTCCTCCAAGTGCACTCCGTAAACTTAAATGAAGCTGAGTATATACCGGCTTCATTTTCTTTTGATTCTTTTGATTCAAGTCCGCCCGGTAGGGCTCGAACCTACGAACCATCTCCTTAAAAGGGAGCTGCTCTACCAACTGAGCTACGGGCGGTAACGAAAGAGCAAAATACAAACACTTTTGTATTTTCTCCGAATGCTCGCCCAGAAGATTTTCTTATGAGCGACTGGACAATACTATAACACCATCTTTTATCAGATTCTACAACGGCAAATCAAACGAGATAGGGCCTGAGCCGGTGAGAATGAGAGAAAAACTCGTAACTAAAAGTAAAAGCATTGTGCTCATTGGAAGCGGTCGCACGTCTTTCATAAAAAGCCACGCGATAATTACGAATATTGCAACAATAGCTGCAACTTGTGTGTAGAATCCAACAGCAAGTGCAATTGCAATTGCAACTTCTATTACCGAAAGTGTCTTTCCGATGGTGCTGTCTGAGTATTTCCAATGAGCGATGCCGGCAAGTACGAAAAGAGATGCGGTTGCGGCACGTATTAAGAGTGCCGCAAGTGGTGCAAGGAATAGTAGTTCAGGAAATACGTTTAACATGCACACATTGTAGCATTCCTTTGTTGATAGGTATATTAATTAGTAAAACCTTGCGATTAATCGCAAGGTTTAGACCCTTCGCTCTCCACGAGTCTATTTGTATAAGATTGTTTAAGAGTTCGATTTAACAATTAAAAAAACAAAACCTCCAATTCTTTCGA
>Ga0210057_1001366_pt1 | contig 37238 bp, 45 predicted proteins | sample CryGeyCG2114_010_2_FD_183968 | JGI IMG/M metagenome (GOLD analysis project Ga0210057, IMG submission 183968) | Groundwater microbial communities from aquifer - Crystal Geyser CG10_big_fil_rev_8/21/14_0.10 (SPAdes) (version 2) | ecosystem: Environmental > Aquatic > Deep subsurface > Groundwater ... | reverse complement strand
GGTCGCGGGCAAGGAGAGTGAGAGGCAAAGCACCTTTGGTGTGGCGAAGGGAACCGTCGAGGGAGAGCTCGCCGAAGAACATGGCGGAGGAGAGATCTGCAGTAATCTGGCCAGAGGCAACCATGAGACCAATAGCGATGGGTAGGTCGTAGGCAGGGCCTTCTTTTTTTAGATCGGCTGGAGCCAGATTGATGGTAATACGACGAGGTGGAAAATCGGCAGAAGAGTTTTTGAGGGCAGAACGGACGCGTTCTTTGGCTTCGTCTACAGCTTTGCTAGCCAGACCAACGATGGTAATGGAGGGCAAGCCAGAATCGGCGACATCGACTTCAACCTCGACAGGAACAGCAGCCAGCCCCACAGTAGCACCGGAGTTTAATTTGGAGAGCACGGAAAAATTATAACGTAGTTAAATAGGTGGAGGCAAAACTTGCTAGTTGCGGCGGGCGAGGATGATTTGGTGACGTTCTCCCCCACTGGTATCAATTTTTGAGACAGCTGTCTTAAATTGTAATATAAGTTGATTTCAGTAAATTTGGCAGAATACCAAAATAGCCCCCCCTTTAAAACTAAAATTGTTATACACCTTGAACGATGGATTGTTCAGCTCGTGAGATATTTTCTGAACAGTAGGTGACTAAAAAGGAAGATTACCTTCACCTTCACCACAAATATTAACCACGTTGGAATATCCAGGTATGATAACGGCAACTAAATCAGGTGAGCAATTTTCTCCATAATGTTTTTCCGGCTTTTCTACATTACATCCCGTATAGTAAAGAGTGGTGAATGATTCTGGGTTCTTTGCAGAAGCATGAGCCTGATACTTAAAATAATAATTACCTTGGGGTAGTTTCATATAGTAATTTCCATCATAAGTTTTGGTGCCATTAAAATCTGCTTGGTAGTTGATATCATCGGTTAGTGAATAGGCGATTATTTCACCTTTTGGCAAGAAGTCAGATCCGTAACAAAGTTTTATCTCTACTCCACCGTTATTTTTAGTATTAAGTACTGCAGGGATAATTTTTCTCCCCTTGTTTGATGTTGTCTCAGGCGATGTTAATTCAGTTGTGTCGGGTAGTAATGAATTTTGATTATTAGGCATGGAAGTAGTAGCTTTATAACGTCCAAGCAACCAGAGGCCTACTATAAATAACGCTGCCAAAATAATTAAACTTGGATATTTTGGTATGCGTTTATTGATACGGTTTGTTTTCTTTATTGTCATGGAGATAGTATAGCGAATGATAGTAATTAGTTAAACAATTGAAGCTACAACTAAAATATTTCTGAATCCACCTACTTAGTTTGGATAGTATTATGTCCTGTTCTCAGTTTTACTCAAGAGCCTCTGATTAGGATTTGAGCTTTTTCCCTAAATATTATCAATCTATTCCATCCAGATTAGTTGCGGCGGGCGAGGATGATTTGGTGACGTTCTCCCCCACTGGTATCAATTTTTGAGACAGCTGTCTTAAATTGTAATATAAGTTGATTTCAGTAAATTTGGCAGAATACCAAAATAGCCCCATTCAAAAGCAACTAGTTGTGCTACCTGAATGAATGTATGAGATGCATAATTAAAGCTAGCGCCCCCCTCCATTCAACTCATTCAGAGCATAACTAGGTTTATTTAAAGTAAACCTAAAAGAGCTTCATGCAGTCTATAATCGTTGTTTCCGGCATGACAAACTGATTATCAATGTGACATAGGCTTAAGTTCGTTGTGCCTTTCTGACTCAATATGTTGAAAGTAGATATGGGGAGTTTACCAAGTCCCAATTCCAATATGAAATGGCTCTACACCTTTGAGAATCTCTTTGTATAGTTTCTGAGAATGAATTGGGGCAATCATACCGGCTGTTGGATCTTTATAGTGTTTGCCAGATTTTCCTATATAGGTAAATGCTTTTTTGAGTGGGACAAAACCAATTCTTCCATAAATTTTGAGCATTTGTGGGTCATTAATATCGGTGCCAAGAAAAGCCACATCTGAATCTGAAAAATCAAGTGTTTGTTTTGCATGAGTAAGCATGCTGGTTGCGATACCTCTACCTCGATATTCCTTTTGTACTCCAACTCCTCCCAAGCCCCCTACGATAATTGGTTTTCCGTAGTACTGAATTGTTCTTTTCCACAGAATGATGATACCAACTACTTTGTTGTAAATGAGAGCAACAATATATTTGAACCTATCATTTTTGTTTATAAATCTCTCTTTTGACCATGCGCTCAAAGAAACCTCATTCTTGATTCTGTTATTACTACCATTTTTTTCCAAGAGTTGGTCTACCTGTGCAATAAGGATGTCAGGGACCATGTCAAAAACTTTTATCTCTACAGCTTCTGATTTTTGCATAAAAGAAGTATAGCAAAGGTTAGATTGCCTCACTGGGTTATTAATAATGTGGCTAAAAAAAGATGCTACATTATTTGTATTTGAAATAGTTATCGAAATATTTTCAATTCATTCCTACTAGTTAGTTACGGCGGGCGAGGATGATTTGGTGACGTTCTCCCCCACTGGTATCGAGTTCGTTGGTGAGAATGGTGAAGCCTGCCTGTGTGACTAACTGAGTATTTTTGGCAGGTGCAAAATGACTGGACCACATATTGGTGCCGAGAAGTTGATGGTTGCCTTCGAAGTCCTTGTCCCCCATGGTGATAAATAGTAACCCGCCTTTGGTTAAAAATGAGGCAATGGTTTTGAGAAAATTGGCATGAGTGGTGCGAGGCAGATGGAAGATGGCATAGAGAGAGATAACAGCATCGACAGCATATTGGCCGGGTCTAAGGTTGGCCATATTGCCTACCATAAAGTTTCCACCGAGACAAACCTGGCGAGCCAGTTGAATCTGCTTTTCGGAGATATCAATACCAGTGACTAAATGGCCGTGCTTGATGAGGATAGAGTCGACAGGGATACCAGCTCCACAACCAAGGTCGAGAACATGTGATTGGGCAGGCAATAGAGCAGAAAACTGGTTTAAGTACTTGCCAGTTTTGAGGCTAGCGCGTTCTTTGAGATATGTAGTGGCAATAGTGTTATAACCAATTCTAATCAGATCTTGTTTCATGTTATGTATTCTACAGCTGCTGAGATTGAGCCGTGATACTTAAACACCTAAACAGTGGGTGGATAAGTTGTTACAATAGACACAAGGAGGCATTTAATGTTTAGGATAATTGTAGTAGTAGTGATCTTGGGGCTACTGGCCACAGCCATGAAGCCCGCTGAGGTGGGATTATCGTGGTTCCAGAAATTTACCCAGTTTATGGTGAATAGGTTGGACCCAAATTACGCTGAAATTGAGACCGAAGACCAGACAATGAAGATGAGAAATGAGAAGCTATATTGCTATAAGGATAGCGATTGTATTCTGGTGATGTGCGGTGCGCGGCCTAACCAAAGCTCTTTTTCGGTAAATTCAAATTACCTCTTGAACCAAACAGATACGTGTAGACAAGAGGGTGATGCTTATTGGGACGGATATACCAGATGCAAGCAAAATATCTGTGAGTACAATCGGTTGATCATTCCGTGGAGCGATGACTAATCAGGTGGTTATTTGACAGCAGCCATAACCTTGGGGTCGACTTCGAGATTTTGGAAGTAACCTTTGCGAAAAAGCAGAGCAATAACAGCATAAACACCAATGTCGATCCAGGTGTCGTCAATTGATTCGTTGGAGGGTTGGCTTGAGGTTTTGAGGAGATTTTTGAGGCGTTCGATTTTTTCGGCTTCCCTAAAGGCAATGCCAAGTTCTTCGATGGAAAGGATATTACCTTTGCCGTAGTCTTTGTGCTTTTTTAAGAAAGTGAGTAATAATTCCTCGGTAACTTGTGAGAAGGCTTGATCTAGGGTTTTGGGCTTGGCCATAGTGCTCCTGACTAATTAAAATTGCGCGACATAACCATGAATGTAAACTAAGCAACAACTAAAAACAAGGTTACAATTTTATGGTGTGGGAGAGGGGGGTACACAGACAGTATTACTAACAGTGACGTCATTAATTTGGTTTTGGAGCATATCACATCTAAACGGTTCTGCTGGGGCAGGAGTACTGCCAGGAGATGGGGTAGGAGTGGGTGAAGCCGAGGGTGTGGGAGAAGGGGTGGGTGAGGCTGGAGGAGGAGTGGGAGTGGGGGGGATGCTTGGAGGAGGTGAGGGAGGAGGTTCGTTGAGATCGTCAACGATGTCGTCTATGTCATCAACAATATCGCCGAGGTCGTCTGGTGGTGGTTCAGAACCGGGATCGGAATCATCAACCACGATTGTTTTGGTGCCAAAGGATGTTTCAATGATAATAGTGTAGCTGCCGTCTGCAGAGTAGTAATGGGAGATAAAAGCTTCGAATTCTTCTTTAGTGAGACTGTTAAACAAGGCCCAAATTTGGTCATTGGAGAAAAGGTGGCGATTTTTGACAGTGACACCATCTTCAGACAGTTTGGAGGCAATACCGTTGGAATTAAATTCGTAGACCTGGCCGTCTCTTTTGAGGGTAATTTTTTTGACAACGAAGGTCTGCTGCCCTGATTCGAGCTGGCGGGTGGAACCAGGCTCAACATCGACTTGATCACGATATTTTTGGCCAATTAGAAGCAGGTAGATGATGATGGAAGTAAATATGATTATTGCTACTGCAACGGCAATCAGGATGATAAGTTGGGAGCGTTTGATACGCCTTAGCTGCTTAAACCAGGTGTGAAGAAAAAAAGGAGCAGATGGTGGCTGGGGAGATGGAGGAGCTTCCTTGGCACCAACATTACTAGATGAAGAAGATGTGGACAGGTCAGACATAGCGATGGGCTCTCAACTAGAGAGGTTTTTGATCGCCCTGTGCGGAATTGTCCGAGCTTAGAAACTAAACAGGGACAATTCCGCTTGGGGATAAATGAATGCCGATTAACTAAGGCCTGATGGCAACTCCCTAAATTTAGGGAAAGCAGATACAGGCTAGCGAGTAATTTGGATGATTTGACCAGCGTTGAGCTCGCTGCTAGCAGAAGCAACTACTCTACCAGCGTCGTCTAGAAAGACTGTATAGTTGGTGTCTAGTGCCGATCCTGTGGATGGGTCATAGGGAATGGCGGCCATGTAGGTAGGCACTAGAGTGGAAGTGAGGTTAATTAGACCTGGGCCAGTACCAACGTGGGTAGGAATGTTAGTGATAATTGCAGGCACATTACCGTTATTCTCTGCAGCATATTGGTAGATGGCGTTGGTGACGGAGTATAAGTCGCTCCGTCTTTGAGTGTCGCGGGCTGAGGCGAATTGTCTGCCAGGATTGATGGCTATCAGGACAACAGCAGCTAGGATGCCAATCACACCAATGACAACTAGAAGTTCGATCAAGGTAAAACCTTTCTCTAAGGCAGCAGTTAGTCTTTTGGGGCTTAACATAGAGACTTCACCTCCTTTGGGAAGCTATTTGTTTTTTATATCTGGATTAACTGTAGCAAGATCTGGGAACTGTTGTCAAACTTGATGGGAACAGAGTGAGCTTTTGCCACGAAAAAGCCCCGTCTCCTTGGTTATTAATCAAGGAGAACGAGGCCTTAGGGTCAATAGCATTTACCGGGTGACTTGGATTACTTGGCCTGCATTGAGCTCGCTGCTAGCAGAAGCAACTACTCTACCGTTTGGATCAAGGTAGATAGTGTAGTTGGTATCAGCACTGGAACCTGTTGAAGGATCGTAAGGAATAGCGGCAATGTAGGTAGGCACCACGATGGTTGAGAGGTCAACTAAACCAGCACCAGTACCTATGTGGGTTGGAGTGGTTGTGATTACCGTCGGGAGGTTACCGTTGTTTTCTGCAGCATATTGGTAGATGGCGTTGGTGACGGAATAGAGGTCAGCGCGGCGTTGAGTGTCGCGGGCTGAGGCGAATTGTCTGCCAGGATTGACAGCCACTAGAACCACAGCGGCCAAAATACCAATAACACCGATGACGACCAATAACTCAATTAAGGTGAAACCTTTCTGCAGGGCAGCAGTTAGTCTTTTGGGACTTTGCATTAAAGATTTCACCCCCTTTCCAGAGGAACTTTTTGTATCTTAAACAGCTCGAATTAATTCGAGTACGTTAACTGTAGCAAGGCTTAGTGGTGATTGTCAATTTTTGGTGCTAATAGGTATAGCGGACGGTCTTCCCCTGTAACAGGGTATGAGCAGCATTGACCTGGGATTGGTTGAGGAGAAGACCACCAGCTGCAGGGGGAATAGGTTGGATAATTTGCTGATAGGAACGGAGGGCAGAGTAGAGACTAACCAGAAGCAGCCCTGAACCTGCGATAAGCAAGATGAACTTAAGAATAACAAGGGTATTGGCGGATTTAAAGTTAAAGCTGAGTTCTTGGTTTAGGTTCATGACAGGTAAATAATTAGTAGCATTATGACTTAAATGGATCTTGGACAAAGACCCGAGCGGCGATGGTAAATTCCCAAAGCTTGCTTGAATCGTCAGTAGCCTTGGCTTGGATGGAAGTGATCTCGATGACGTAAGGCAGTTTCTCTAACTTGGTTAAATACTGTTGGAAATTGGGCATGTCGGTGACAAGGTTGATGACAAAGGGGAGATATTTGTCCTGAGCCAGGGATGCGGGAGCAATAGCAGAAAATTCCAGGGTACTATTGTTGGAATTTTCACTTGAAACAGACTCAATGGTATCGATAAATTCGACAAGGCGGCTTTCGTTGGGTAGGGCATTGATAATATCGTCGAGCTGTTTTTGGTTTTGAGCAAGATAATCGACAGAGGATTGGAGATTTTTGTCGTCACTAGTCTTGACGGCAATTTGTTGCTTGATCTGGGCTAGCTGCTTGGTCTTACTACCAACAAGGACCATGAGCACTACATTGGTGAGTACAAGAATAATAGCAATGACAGCGGTGATATAGATCAAGGTCTGGGTGTTATGCCGAATTTGGGCAGCAGTTGTTTCTGGTTTTTGGGGTGACGAAGGTGCAGCTGGAGCAGGGTTGGTGGCTAGTGGTAATGGTTGAGAAGCAACTACCGTAGCCGCGGCTGGTTGGGGAGTGGCTGTAGTGGTAGGTGGAGTAGTGGGTAACATAGTTTATTTGGGCTGAGGCGTGGGTACGGCCTCGGGCACTAAAGTGAGGGTAATTGAAAAATCAACGTTGAAGGGTTTTTCTAGAGATTCGAGAGGGACGTTGATGTTGGTAAATAGCTTGGAGGCGTTGAGACTGTCTTTGAAGGCTAAGAGGCTAGTACGAGAATCGGCGTGGCCGGTGACAATGAGGACCTTTTTGTCTTTGGTGTATGAGAAGTTATTGATTATCACATCTGAGGGAACGAGACTAGTTAACTCTGAAAGGTAGTTAACTGGGCTGTTTTTGAGAGGAAAAAGTCTGACCAAGGCAGCACTGGCGTTATTGACAGCAGCAGCGCGTTTGGTGTCGAGAGCAGACTGGCTGGTGATGTTGTCCAAAGCTTGGATTTGGTTACTGGCTTTTTGTATGTTTATGAGGGCAAAGATAAAAGTCGAAACAGTAATGGCTAGAGCGATTCCCAGAAGAACTAGACCTAGGCTGACCGCAGAAATGACTTTCTTTTTCTCGAGGCTGGCGTCAAAAACTTCCTGGAGTTTTTCGGGTAAAAGGTTAATGCTTTGCTCACTGGGAGGAGGTAAAACACTAGTAGAGGCTGCGGCGAAGGCTTGGTGAAAGGCCGTGGATACTCCGGGTATTTCGAGAAGTTTGATTTTGATAGTGAGGTAGTTATTGAGCCAATTGATAAGTTGGGGATTGATGATCTCTCCAGTAATGAATACTTGGAGGTTTTGAGGGGGGGTAGTGTGCTTGGAGACGTAGTAGTGAACCAATTCATTGGTTGATTGAGTGATCTTTTGGAGGAGTTGGTTATTGTCGACAGCGGTCTCAAACTTGTGAGTGACAGTCAAAGTGGAAAGTTGATTGTCGATAAGGGTGGTAGAAGTACCGGTAAGACTGGATTCGATAAGGATGTAGGGGTCCTTGGAAGGAGTAGTGATAACCCGAGCCAACGCAGAAGCCGCTGGTTCAAAACTGATAGGCTTGACGCCAACTATTTCAAAAATTGAGATTAAATCGTCGAGGAGACGTTTGTGCAGGGCGACGATAAGGACTGTAAGCTGCCCTTCTTCGGTTGAGATTAGTTTCCAATCAAAGTAAATCTGATCTTTGGGAAGGGGGAAAATCTTTTCGATCTGCCAGGTGATAGCCTCGGTGACCTCGGGAAGACTGATCTTGGGTAAGGTGTAGAGACGGCTGAAAGAGTAGATATCGGGAATAGTAACAGCAGTAAAATTGGTGGAAAAGTTGCCTTGGGAAACAATTTGTTTGAGAGCCAGAGTTAGGGGCTCTTTTTGGAGAACACCATGATCAAGAACATTAGGGGGAAGCTGAACTTCGGCCTGAGATTTGATAGTCTTATCGGAATTAATGGAGATGGCTCGGACTGAATTTTGGCTTATGGACAGGCCAAAATAATGTTGATCGAAAATGAGATGTTTGGGCAGTAAGTTCATGTGAGATGTGTATGATTGGCAGTTGCTTTGAGGTATTGCTGACACTACCTCAAAGCACCCGAAAAGTTTCGGGCTGTATTCATTGTAGCAAATGATGGGGAGGGAAAAATAGTGGGTCGACAGTAGTTGCTTCGAGGTACAGAAAAAGTTTAAGATTAGAGTGATGACTGCCCAGAACAAACGAGCCGGCAATAATTTGCAGAACGGGTTTACACTGATTGAGGCAATGGTGGCCTTGAGTGTGATGATGATGTTTTTTGCGGCTGTGGCGGGGATCTTGCAGATCGTGCTGAATATGGTGGGTGAGTCGAGGGTGAGGATGGTAGCAGCGGCACTGGCCCAGCAGAAGATGGAGGAGGTACGGAACTTAAGTTTTAACGATGTAGGAGTTGTGGGAGGTATTCCGCCAGGAACTTTGCCGCAGGAAGAGATGGTGAATGTGAATGGTCAGGATTTTACGGTGAAGATTGGAGTGGTGTATATGGATGATCCGTTTGATGGCTTGGCCCCAGTTGACCCCATTAGCACTGACTATAAACGGGTGCGGGTAGCGGTGACGTGGGGTGGAGCATTTCCATCAAATTCACCTTTGACAATGATTACCGACGTAGTGCCGCCAGGGTTGGAAACTGGTGTTGGAGGTGGAGTGTTGTGGATTAATGTGATTAATGCGTCTGGCAACCCAGTGGATGGAGCTAACGTGTTTATTCATAACGATTCAGTGATACCGGTTGTAGACCTTGAAGTTGTGTCTGATAGTAAAGGCAGGGTGGTTTTACCTGGGGCGCCTGACTGCTTGACTTGCTATCATATTCGAGCAGAGAAATCTGGTTATTCAAGCGACCGAACATATTCGATTACTGAGGTAACCAATCCATTATTACCTGATGCGACAATAATTGAAGGTGAAGTAACCCAGTTAACGCTAGCTATTGATAAGGTTTCTAGTCTGGCGGTAATGACAACAGGTTCGCGGACTAATAACTATCCTCCGTTTGCAGGAGTCCAGTTTGTGTTGCGGGGTAATAGAGTTATTGGTACAGATGCGATGGACCAACCAGTTTACCGGTATAAGCAAAGTATCACTTCCGGGCCAGGAGGGTTGATCACGATAAACAACTTAGAATGGGATACTTATCAAATTTATATGCCGACAGGTTCGTCTGTAGATATGGCTGGTTCAAAGCCAATAAGTCCGTTTTCGCTACTGCCCGGACAAAATCAGTCATTGTGGTTAGTGACCGCGGCGGCAACATCGCATTCGTTACTGATGATAGTTAAAGATGACCAACAAAATTTGGTAGAAAATGCGACAGTAAGCTTAATTGATAACCTAGGCACACCCTCTGCTGGCATAACAGGCCCGAGCTCCAAGGGGGATTTTGGGCAAATGTGGTTTTCAGGCTTGAAACAGTTAACGTACACGGTCACAGCTACCAAGTCGGGTTTTTTACAGGCTACAGCTTCGGCAAGTGTTAATGGAGATGTTTTGGAAATATTACAATTACAACCAAGCCCATAATGATCAGTAAAAAACTTCAGCAAGGTTTTGGGATTTTGGAGATGATTATCTCGACGTTTATCGTGACCTTAGTGGTGGCTGTGGCGGCAACTTTTTTCTCGTATTTTATTAACAACTATAACTTTTCGTTTGAGGAAAATAGGATATTATTTGAAGCCGAGACGAGTATTCGGCGGATGGCAGCGGAAATTCGTGAGGCCAGGACTAGTGAGAATGGAGCATATCCATTGGTGACGGCAGATGACCAGGAAATTAGGTTTTACTCCGACGTAAATAATGATGGTAAGGTTGACAGAGTTAGATATTTCTTGAGTGGTAGTACTTTAAATCGAGGAGTGGTGGCACCACAGCTTCCACCCAATGTATACGATGATACAAACGAGAAAGTAAGTGTTATCAGTAATTATGTGGTGAATGGGAGCGATCCGTTGTTTTATTATTACGATGGTAATTGGCCAGGAGATAGCGTGAACAACCCCTTGATACCTGCCAATAGATTGTTGGACACTAGATTGGTGAAGATAAATATTAAAGTAAATACAGGAACAGGATTTAACGTGGCGGATTTTGTGTTTGGAACTGAAGTGATGATTAGGAATTTGAAGACAAATTAGGAATTAATGAGGAATGAAGAATGAGGAATGAGGGTAGTATTTCGATCCTGGTATTGGTGATGGGGGTGGTGATGTCTATTACTATTGGAGGACTCGCCCTGTTTGGATCAGTAGAATATACCAATGCCCGAAGAAATGAAGCCTATGAAAAGGCAATCTCCGTAGCTGAGGCGGGGGTGTATTATTATCGCTGGCACTTGGCCCATGATCCGGAAGATTATTTTGATGGTACTGGACAACCTGGGGTCTATGAACACGAGTATTTGGACCCACAGGGAGCCAGTGTGGGCAGATATCGATTGACTGTGACACCACCGGATGAAGGTTCGGAGGTGGTAACTGTAAAGTCGGTGGGGTGGACAAATGAGTTTAGCAATATTAAACGAACAGTAACGGCAAAATTTGGCCCCGAGACATTGACAAAGTTTTCGTTTTTACATAATGCTAACGCGTGGTTTGGACAAGGAATTACGGTATATGGAGAAGTGTTTAGCAATGGTGGAATTAGGATGGACGGGATCAATCAATCGATTGTTAGATCTGCAAAAGCTACTTATACTTGCGGTACAGAAACTGGCTGTTGGCCGTCTCAGAATAAGCCTGGGGTTTGGGGCAGTGGCGGACCAAGCGATTTGTGGGAATATCCGGTACCAACATTTGATTTTAACGGAGTGGTGACCGACTTTAGTGCAATGAAGACTGCGGCCCAAACAACGGGAGTGTACTTACCTCATACCAGCAGTTACGGATATCATCTGGTGTTTTACGCTGATGGTTCTGTGAGAGTATATCGGGTAACCAAAGTTAATAATTTGAAGGGAGATGATGGAAATAATTGTGTGAATTTGTATCAGGGTATTAATAGGCAAACTTTGATTGGCACCTATCAATTAACTGATAAGAAGATCTTTTATGCTGAGGACCCAGTGTGGGTAGAAGGAACGGTTAAAGGGAAGGCGACAGTAGTGGCTGCTAGATTGCCGGTGAATACTTATTCGACGGATATGTGGATTTATGATAATGTGCTTTATGATGTGAAGGATGGGTCAACCAGTTTGGGACTGATTGCTCAAAATGATGTTATTTTTGCCAGGAATATTCCCAATGATTTTGAAATTGACGCAGCCTTGATGGCTCAAAGTGGGCGAGTAATTCGCCATGATTATAACTACTGGTATTGTGCTACGAGTAGTTATGCAATAAGAAATAAATTAACAATCTACGGTAGTGTGATTAGCAGTGAGAAGTCTTACTGGAATTATTCAAGCGGCTCAACATTAATATCTGGATTTCATGACCGAGATATAACTTTTAATCAGGATTCTTCGGAATTGCCTCCACCCTATTTCCCGACTTATGGAAGTGTGAAAATCTTATCTTGGGAAGAAGATGCCAATTAGGGGAAGGCTAATGCTGTCCTGCCTGGAGACTGCCAATGATGGAGTAGACAGGGCCGATGACTGCTAGGACCATGGCGCCCACACCAATACCAACCACCAACATGATGAGGGGTTCGAGGATCTGGGTAGCTTTTTTGATGCTAACAGTAACTTCTTCTTCATAAAACATCCCCAGATCTTTGAGCGAAGTGTCAAGCGTGCCTGATTTTTCTCCAGAAAGGATCATTTGGGTTAAAAGCGGTGGAAATATTTTGGTGTTTTTGAAAGCTATGGAGAGGGTTTTACCGGTGGTCACCTGATCGATAATATCTTTGGAGAGTCTGCGGAATCCAGTGTAGCTCATAGAGTCGAGGGCAATTTCTAAAGCTTCAGTAATAGGCACACCTGTACTTAAAAGAGTGGAGAAAGTGCGACAAAAACGTGCAATATCCATCTGTTTAACTAGGTTCCTGATGGCAGGAACTGGTGATATTAAGTGCATCAAAAGCTGCTTTCCCAAACGGGTGTTAAAAAAGATGCCTAATCCAATAAGAGCAATAAATAATGAAGGTAAAAGAACAACTTTATTTTTGCCAGCGTACATAGCAGTATTAAACAGTGTGACCGTGACAGAGTTGAGAGGCACATGCATGTTGAGAAAAACTTTGCCTATTTGAGGGAGGATGAAAAATAACATGAGTACGCCCATGCCCAACATGGCTACACAGACTACTGCTGGGTACATGAGTGTACCGGTTATGGTTTGTTTGAGAGAATGTTCAGCAGCAATTTTTTCTTCAAGTTGATAGAAAGATTCAGCCAGAGTGCCGCTGATTTCACCTGACCTGATGATGGTTACAAAAAAATTATCAAAAGAGTTTGGATATCTGGCGAAAACCGCTGATAAACTTTGGCCATGGTTGAGACTATAACTTAAATCACTGAGAACTTTTTTGGTCAGGGGGTGTTCACTCTCTTCGAGTAAAACTTCGATTGATTCGGAAATGGCTAACCCCGATTTAAGCATGGTGCCGAGATATCGACACAAATTCATTTTTTCGACTTCGGGCAACGATTTTTTGGAGTGGTTGTTTTCGGATAACTCTTGGATCGACAAAGGGGTTAAGCTTTTTTTGGTGAGAATACTGGCAACTTCTTCACGACTTTCAGCATTTAGGCTGCCTTGAGAAACAGTGTTGTCTGGATTTAGAGCTTTAAAGGAGAAAATGGGCACGAATTTAATTTCTAATTTCTAAAAAATAACCAATAACCAAGTATCAATCATCAAACAATATCAAATATCAAATGTTTCAAAATATTTACTGCTAATTTAGATATTGGTGATTAGTGGTTGTTTGGTAATTGGAATTTGGGTATTAGTTATTCTCGAATAACTCTTAACACTTCCTCGATGGTAGTGATGCCGGCGTTGGCCTTGTTAATACCATCAACAAAGAGTTTGACCATGCCGTTTTTTATGGCTGCAGTTTCGATCTCATCGGTAGAAGATTGTTTGACGATCATTTGTCTAATGATTTCGTTGACTTCAAGGACTTCGTAGATACCGATACGGCCTTTGTAACCACTCATGCCGCATTCGACACAGCCAGTGCCTTTGTAATACTCTGCCTGGCTAAAACCGGTACCTAATTCTTTTTGCAGGTACTTTAAGGTCTCTTGATCAGGAGTGTATTTGGTGATACAGGAGGAACAGATTTTTCTGACCAAGCGCTGGGCAATAATCAGGTTAACGGTAGACGAAAGAAGAAATCCCTGAGCACCCATGTCCAAAAACCGAGGAATAGCACCGGCGGCGCTGTTAGTGTGGAGCGTAGACAAGACCAGGTGGCCAGTGAGGGCAGAGTGGATGGCAATCTCAGCAGTCTCTGAATCACGAATCTCGCCGATCATAATGATGTTGGGATCATGGCGGAGGAGAGATCTGAGGCCAGCGGCAAAAGTTAGACCGGCAATGTTGTTAACTTGGACCTGGTTGACGCGGCGGATGCCATACTCAACTGGATCTTCGATAGTGCAGATATTAACCTCGGGAGTGTTTAAGATGTTTAGGAGACTATATAGCGAGGTGGTCTTGCCTGATCCTGTGGGACCTGTGACCAAGACCATGCCGTGAGGTTTTTTGATGCTCTTTTTGACTGCTTCTAAATAATTTCCGGAGAAGCCTAATTCTTCCAAACTCAAAGGGCGAGCTGATTCGGAGAGGAGCCGGAAAACTATGTTCTCACCGTAGAATGATGGCAGGATAGAAACACGCAGGGCAATGTAGGTGTCGTTAATTTTAAATTTGAAACGGCCATCCTGAGGAATACGGTGCTCGTCGATTTTGAGAGAAGAGAGGATTTTGACCCGGGCAATGAGGGCGGGATGAATGGGTTTGGGCAAATGGATAATATCGCGGAGAATACCATCAACACGAAAACGCACAATGACTTCATTTTCGAGGGCCTCAACGTGAATGTCGGAGGCACCCTCGGCACTAGCATATTCTAGGAGCGTGTCGAGAATTTTGGTGACCGGGAGTTCGGCGGCTTTTTGTTCATCTTTGGTCTTGGCTTGTTTGGTTTCGGCCAGGTGCTGCTCGATAAGGATTTTGAATTCATCTTTGATATTTCGTTTGTATTGGCCGAGAGCTTTGGTGAGTTGGGTGGCACTGGTGTAGTGAGGAACAATGTTTAAACCTGAGCTTCTTTTGGCAAATTCGATGGCCTCGATGTCGTGAGGATTGACCAAGGCAACGTAGAGCTGGTTCTCGGCCTTGGCAAAGGGGACCATTTGGAAGGAAGTGGCAGTTTGTTCGGGAATTAGGGCCAGAATCTCTTGGGGAATGGCAGTTTTTTTGAGGGGAGCAAAAGGAACTTGGTAATACTCAGCGATTAGCCTACCTAGGACTTCTTCCGTAACTAGACCCCGGAAGATAAGCATATCGGTAAGACTTTTACCGACATCTTCTGCTGATTTAGCAGCAGCATCAAATTGGCTTTCGGTAACGTATCCGGAGCCAACGAGAATTTGTTTGAGGACATCTTTGGGCAGCATATTACAATCCTACCCTGGATGTGCACTGGGGGCAAGATGGTGGCTGAAAATGATATTTAATATGGGGGTAGATGTTGTTGTTATACAAAGGTCAAAGGTCAAAAGTCAAAATGTAGGGTAAAATTCAAATAGAAATGAGGATTATGCCAATTTTTAAAGACTATCTAACAAAAGAAAAAAATATTACAGATAAAGTTTTGAGTGAAGTCTTAGACCAAAAAACTGCTGAGGCAACGGAAGCGGATGAAAATTTTGGGCTGATGATGCAGAGAATTACTGATCAAGTGCTGCGAGGTGGGAAGAGGGCTAGGCCACTGTTGGTGAGGCTTGGGTACAAACTGGGTGGAGAGGAGATGACCGATGATGTAGTTAAGGCGTCTTTATTCCCAGAACTAATACACCAGTACTTGCTGGTGCATGATGATATTGTGGACCAAGATTTGATGCGGTATGGCAGTGATACTTTGGAAGTGGTGTTTGGTAGGTGGTTTGGAGAAGTGCACGGAGTGAATAGTAAACTGCAACAACATTATGGTCGAAGCATGGCGATGTTGGTGGGGGACCATCTGAGAACTTTGGGTTATCAGTTGTTACACGAGACAGATTTTGACAGTGATGCCAAAGTAGAGGCATTAACGTTGATGGAATCAGTGTTAAGTGATACCTTACTTGGCTGGCAGATTCAATATCACTTGAATTTTGAGGATATTGATCCCGAGCAAGAAGCTCGGTTTATGCGCGGATTGGAACTGGTGACTAGCCGATATAGCTTTGAGGCACCGTTGATGGTGGGGGTGATATTGGCTGGCAAAGCTAATGAATTTGGTGAAGGTGTGAGAGAATACTCGAGGCATGTGGGGATCGCCTTTCAGTTGATGGATGATATTTTGGGAGTCTTTGGAGAGCTTGATAAGACAGGCAAGCCTGTGGGCAATGATATTCGGGAAGGTAAGAAGACGCTTCTGGTACTAAAGGCTTTTGAGAAAGCGGATCATGAGGATCAACAATTTTTGAAGCAGGTGTTGGGGAGAGATATTTCAGAAAGTGAACTTGAACGGGTGCAACAGATAATTACTGACAGTGGATCGCTGGATGCAAATAGGAAATTGGCTAATCAGCATGTGAAGTCAGCTGTTGGGGCCCTAAAGGTGATGAGGAGTGGTGATGCTGTGGCAATAAAGAAGTTAGAAGAGTTGGCAAAATTTATGGTGGAGCGCGATTACTAAAGCAGTTTGATTGAAATGCTTAGGACTAGGTAAAGACTAGATAGGTAAACAGTCCGGCAGAGAGCAAGAAACAATAGACAGCAAAGTAATGAAGTTTGGACTGATTGATAATTAACTTGAGAAGTTTGAGGGCCAACAGACTACAGATGAGTGAAGCAGCAAATCCGAAAAGATAGGATAAAGGGTCAGTAATGTGAAGAGAATTTAAATCTTTAAGCTCCAGGACAAGGGCACCTGCTATAGCGGGAATGGCCAGTAGAAAGGAGAAGGTAAAAGCATCTTCTTTCTTGAGACCTTGAGATAGACCAGCGACCACAGTGGAACCGGAACGGGAAATGCCGGGGATAATAGCAGCGGCTTGAAATAAGCCGATGATAATGACTTGTTTGAGAGTAAGTTGAGATAGGTCAGCAGAGGTGTGTTTGAACTTAAGAGTGGTTGCCAGGAGAACAGATGTAATTAGAAGTCCAATAGCTACCAGAGGAAGCGACGAAAAGATTTGGCCTAGAAGAGGATCGATTAGCAATCCGGCGAAGACTGCAGGAATGGTACCGAAGATAATTAATTTACCGAGATTAACAGAAATATTTTTGATCTGGGGCCAGAAAAAAATAAGAATTGCGGCTAGACTACCACCGTGAAGGAGGACGTCAAAAAATACTGGGGCGTCTTTAAAACCCAAGAGGTGCTGGGCAATGACTAAGTGACCAGAGCTGCTGATGGGGAGAAACTCAGTAAAACCTTGAAGGATCCCTAGAAGTAGAGCATTGATAATTGACATAGCAAGTGATCTTGAACATTAATGGCCGAAAAAGACACCAGTAGAATTTATTTGAGGTCCTGTTTTAAGTTGGTATACCACTCATCCAAGATTTTGGCCACCAAGTCTTTGGCACCAAGACCAAAGGCAAGACCAAACCCAATGGCCAACATGGCCACAAAACCGATGAAGAGTGAGTTAATTAGTTGCTCGGCAATATTTAGCTCGGCAAAAGCAGCTAAGATGGAAAAAACCATGACAACATAGCTAGTAATTTTGCCAACCAGGCGACCAGAGCTGGGACTGAATTGAGTTAGAGAGCCTTTGACGAGACTTTCGACCAATCCGGCGACTAAGACCCCAACGGTAAGAATGAGGGCAGCTGAAATAACATTGGGAATGTAACCAAGAATATCGTTTAAGAAGGTGGAGACGGTGGTAAGACCGAGGAGATTGGTGGCGGCAATGAAGAAGACCAGGAAAACCAACCAGCGGATGATGTTGCCAATAACTTGTTCGATGGTGGCGCGGATCTCGGCTTTTTGTAAGAATTTGTCGACGACTGAGTTTTTGAGGGCAGCAGTGAGACGGATAGACTCCAGAACCTTTATGACGATCCAGCGGAGCCACTTACCCACAAGAGCGCCCGCCACAATAATGAGAAGGGCGGCAATGATGGTGGGGATATATGCCACGATGGAAGATAAGACGTTGGTAAAGGCAACTAAAAAAGCTTCTTGAACATTACTGACACTAAAACTGGTTTGCATATGGCCTCCTTTTCTTAGGATTATGATGGAGTTACTGATGGTTGTCAATTAGGGTACCAGATGTAAGCCTGTGGAAATGTAAGCCCTGCTACACAAAACCTCACCCGAGGGTGAGGTAATGGTGCTGGAGATTGTAAGCCAGATTCTGTTGGACTCGCTAGGCGAGCTTAGCTATCATCTGTCTAATGCCTCTACTTTAGACCTAGGAGAAGCACCTTTTTTCGTCATAGACGAAACGGTCAATTCGAGAGTTGCAGCAGGGAGGATTACCTCCAAGTTAAACTTGAACCCTTGTGGGGCGTTTCACCCTTCGACTTTGTTCAGGGCAAGCCCTTTGCAAAGTGAAGACTCGTCTCTGTGGCTCTAACTGGCAGTTACCTGCCTCCGCTTGGGCGGAGCACCTTGCTTCTAGCTGTCTGGACTTTCCTCCCCGACGTAAAGTCGGGGTAATAGCTGCCTCTCCAACGGGGATATGATAACAAAATTAGGAAAAGAATTCAATACTATAGGATACCACTAGGTCTAGGCGAGATAAGTTTACTGCCAATTAACTGGCCATAAACAACTTTGAGCAATAGGAAAACCGGGACGGCCAATATACCACCTGAGATGCCATCAATTGTGAGGCCAATGATAATACTTAAGATGGTAACTAGAGGATGAAGTCCAAGAGCAGTATTCATAACCTTGGGGACAATAATGTTGTTTTCGAGTTGCTGAACAAAGATGTAGAGAACGATAACGAAGATGACCATGAACGGGTTGGCTGAAGCGAGAAGGGCAACAATGATAGCAGGAATAGCAGAAATTGTAGGACCCAGATTAGGAATTAACTCTAAAAGTCCTGCCAAAATAGCCAGTGGGATAGCGTATGGAATATTTAGCAATACCAGCCCAATGTAGGTAAGAAAGCCGACGATAAACATGAGGGATAGTTCTCCCCTGACCCAGCTGCCAATTTGAAGTTCAAGTTGATAAACAAAGTCGGCGGCTTTTTTGCGCGTGGATTCGTCTCTGAACCAGTGCTGCAGGTGTGTTGGTAAGTTTTTTCGTTCCATGAGTAGGTAGTAGGTAATTACCATAAAAGTAAAGATGGCGATGATGCCGGAGAAGGTAGAAGTAACAGCTCTGACGAGAGTTTTGACGGAGCCCAGCTGATTAGCAATTACCTGAATGTCTTGAAGGCTACCCTCGAAGGGGTGAAATTTCTGGGAAATTGTCTCGATAGGAATGGTCTTTAAAAGATTGTTGGTCTGGTCAATTAGAGGGGGCACAACCGTGGCAATGATAGTAACCAACAAACTGATAGAGAGAACATAGATGAGCACAATGCTGACAGAACGAGGGATTTTATAGTTTTCTAGCTTGGTGACGATGGGATTTAGGGCTGTAGCAACCAAAACTGAGATAAAGACGCCAACAATGACATCTCGCAAGAGAACTACTAGATACAAGCTAATAAGAAAGAGAACTGTGAAGACAACGGTCTTGTAAGAAATTTCAATTTTTTGAGCCATAGAAATAGCGATTATTGATTTATGACTTAGGTTTACTGTACCAGGGTTTAACCAGAGCTGCAACTTGCTGTTGAAAGTGGGGTGAAGAGATGTCGAACCAGTGGATATTTGGCTGTTTTTTGAACCAAGTAAGCTGGCGGCGCAGGTATTGAGTCTCGGATTTGATCCAGAGGTTTGTGGCTTGGGAGCGAGTGATACTGCCGTCAAGAAACTGATGCCACTGAGAATAACCAGTGGCGGTGGCTGCAGGAAACGACCAAAAATGGGGATGTCTGACAAGTAGGCGATTGATCTCTTGATCGAGTTGTTTGCTTCTAGTCTGTACATTAGTGGAGACATGATGGTCTAACACTGACAGGTCTCCAGTGAGGCCAATCCAGAGCTGCTCTAATTTGTTTGACAGCTCTGTGGTTACCTTAATCCCGATGTTGCCAGATTCACCAACCTCGGAGTTTATGTGATCTGGGAACATCGGGACACTGTTTGAATGTTGATGATATGTGGCGATTTCGATGGCACGGACAAGCCGACGAGGATTGAGTCGATCTGAGTGATTCATTGATTCTAACTTTGCCGGATTTAGTTGTTGGAGTTGAAGCTGCAAAGACTTGACTGAGTGCTGCTCTAATTGAGATCGTAACTGAGGATCACGAGGAATAACGGTTGTTTCTAGATGGTGGGAGAGCGATTTGAGATAGAGGCCAGTACCCCCAACTACGATGGGGAGTTTGCCTCGAAAATGGATATCGGGGATGATTGTGGAGGCAAATTGTTGAAAATGGGCTAATGAAAATTCTTGGTCGGGAGTAACCAGGTCGTAACCCCAAAGATCAATACCGTCAAGATTGTAAACCTTGTAAGTTTTGTTTCCGTGTGATGTATGACGTACAACGCGTGACGAGTTCGGTGGTAAGTTTTTTCCGGTGCCAATGTCCATATCCTGATAAACCTGACGGGAATCAGCAGACACAATCTCGCCGTTTAATAGTTGGGCGAGTTTGATACCTAGATTGGTTTTGCCGGTGGCAGTAGGGCCGCAGATAACAAGGAGTTTATCGGATTGCATAAATATATCTTCCAGAATAAATCTGATTAAAAACTGAGTAATCGACTGAAAGAAAGGCGGTGTATTTGCCTATATTACGTGGATCGTGCACTAGTACCTTTGAATCTTTAATTCCAGTTATGATGACAAGATGACCTTCAGAAAGAAGTTGTGAATTATTGGGACGGTATAGTTTGCTGGAATGAAGATTATTAATGCTCGGGACCTGAATTGAGACAATGACAGGTTTTCTGTCTCCTACTCGTTTGATAACTGTTGATAGACCAACATAATCTGTTGAGATAGATGGCAGACCATGATTGTCAAGAATTGTTATCAAACCTTGTTGGGTCCACCCAAATGGCTCCAGGTAATAAAATGGTTTTGATTTATATTTTCTAGTTAATTGTTTTTGTGTAGGAACTTGCCGTTGATAATAACCCAAGAGCATTTGGATGCAAGCAAGACCGCAGTTTCCGGGTTGAGAATCAAAGTATGGAACATTCAACCGAATATTGGTTTTTTGATTTCGAGCAGGATCGTTTTTAATTTGATCGGCTGTCTTGATAATACGAATTACAAAGGATTTGATTGATGCCTTAAACAACTTTTGGCCTCACGCTTAAGTTTCTTTTGTTGATGATTTCGTCCAAGATTTCCCAACGCCTTTTTTTCTCTGCAGGTTTAATTTCATCTTTGTATAATCGCCAGGCTGCAGTGCCAGGACGAGGTGAGTATTGGGCCACAAAACCAACGTGCCAGTCCATCTGCCGAGCTAGATCTACAGTTTGTTGAAAGTCTGCTTCTGTTTCACCAGGAAACCCAACGATGATGTCGGTACCAATAACCACACCAGGTACAGCATTGCGTAACTTTTGTACTAGGTTAATGTAATCTTCACGGCTATATCCTCTATTCATTAGTTTGAGTACATTATTGCTTCCTGATTGAACTGCTAAATGTATGTAGCGGTCTATTTTATGGTTTTGGGCAATTTCATTGATCAATTCGTCATGGAAGTCCCAAGGGTTGCTGGTGAGAAAACGGATAACCTTTATTTGGGGAATATCAGAAATGGCACGAATAAGTTTGACAAATGGTGGTACACCTTTGGGTTTTAAATATTGGCTTTGATTAGTTGGAAGATCATTGGCTGCTAATTGCTTGTCTAGATTCATCATCATTTTTCTTAGACCAATACCGACTTTTTCTAAGCCCCAGGAATTGACATTCATACCAAGCAAAGTAATTTCCATGTATCCCTTATCGGCCAGGTCTTTGGCCTCGGTAATGATGTCATCCATAGGCCGTGACTGTTCTCTACCCCGAGAGTAAGGAACTATGCAGTAGGTGCAGAAGGAGTTGCAGCCAACTGAAATGGGAATCCAGGCGTGTTTTTGGTCACGTCTGACTGCTGCTTGGTTGAAACCAACCTCGTTGATAGGAAGAATTTCATCCACGGCTGGAAGCATATCTAATAATTTGTTTTTGCCGTGATGGACCATGCAGCCAGTGAGGATGATTTTGGGCTTTTTCTTGTGCTGACGTTGACAATAAACTACAAGGTTGTGCATAAATCCCCGAGCCCGATCCTCTGCTCGTTGGCGGACAGCGCAGGTATTGACGACCACTTCGTCTGCTGATTTCCACGATTGAGCCTCGGTGTAACCACGGGCTTGATAGTCGCCGGCGATACGCTCGGAGTCGGATTTGTTAGACTGACATCCAAAAGTTTTAAGGTAATATTTCATGACGGAATGAATAATTATCAGAGCCAGCCAACTTTTAAATTAATATGGGAGTGTATTTTATCAGGTATTTACTTAAAGTCAGATTTTGAGGATGATAAGTACATGCTGGAGAGATCGATAACGAGACTTGCGACTGTGATTAATGACTGGATGTATTATGGTTTGTTGATATTTCTGTTGATACCAGAACAATGGAGAAATCAGCTAACTCAATCTCCCTTTTCTGTTGTTGAAGAGAGGCTTATGTTAGCAACTGCATTGGTATTTTTAGTATTACCAATCAGTAGCTATTTAATCAAAAAGAAAGCTTCATTTGCTCAAGTAGATATTGCGATGCTGTTATTTTTGATAATGATCCTGGGTCTTATAGTGTATGTCGGTTATGGTACTTGGGTACCAAATTCGAGTATGGTTAACCTGTTCTCTAGAGTATTTAGAACGATGATTTTTTTCGTATGGGTATTTCAATTTCAGACCAGGTTAATTGTCTTTAAGGCGTTGCGCTGTGGAATTAAATATGTTCATCTGATCTGGGGTGTGAATGTGATTTATATGTTAATTCTTAGCGTGTTGACACTAATAAATCTTGAGTTTATGAGCAGTTTAATCACTTACGTTTTTGTGATACTGGTGTTGTTGATAGATAAGTGGGATGTTATTAATAATTGGAAATTTTTAGTTAAAAAATATAGATGAGTGGGTTGATCATCATAGAAGTTGACTAGGTGTTTGGATTAACTTGAGGCGGAGGAGTATTTTGTGAGGGCGTATTTCCAAAATTGGAGGCTGAAGTAGAAAAAGACTATGGCGACAATAAAGGAGTAGATAAAAAAGATGGGATTTAAGATGCCCAAAAAGGCTTTGGCAGGAACGGTAAAGGCGATGCCTATGGGAATAATGAAAGTAATGAGGGTGCGGATTGAAGGCGTGTAGATGTCGGTGGGAAAGCGAGCCATGGCAGATAGATCACGGTAAATCATAATGGTGTGGTCAACCTCGGTAGTGATAATACCTAGAGCAGCCACAATAATGTGAATGCCAGTGATAATAACCAAACCGCAGATAGCAAGAATCAAGAATACGTAGAGTTGAGAGAAACTCATTGCTGATGATTGTTTGAACAAAGCGACGACGACGACTATAAGTAAGGGGAGGTCAAGAATGTCGGTCTCACGAGTGAGGGCTTGGAATAAGGGACTAATGGGTTTGGCGAGGCTAAAGTCAAATTCACCGGATACAATTTGGTTTCTAAAACCATAGATGCCTCGGAATAAGAGCTGACCTGTGATGTCGAAAAAGTTGAAGAATAGAAAAAAGGTAATCAATTCCTTGGTAGAGTAACCTGATACTTGTTGAACTTTTTCACCAATTAATAAGATAAGAATAAGGAAAAATCCAAAACGGATAAACTTGCCAACGATAAACATAAGGGCACCAAAGCGCTGATCGAGATTGGATTGGGCGGATAAGGTGGAGGCATTGAGCCAGATGCGGAGGTATTTTTTCATGAGTGAATGATGGATGAGGAATGATGAATAATGAATGAGATAAGAACTATTCTTGTTTCATGGTTCTGATTTTTGAATAGAGCATTTTCTCTACCTGTTCACAGAGCCCAATGGCTAACTGGAAGTTCACTTGAGTGATGAGTTTTTCTTTGAAAGAAAAATCCAGAAGATAGTGAGTTTCCATAAGCGATGCGTAGGCTATTTCGAGAAAATGAATGTGACTTTTGGTACTTAATCTAAAGTAGCCTTCTATCATGTTGGTAGGTACTGAGACTGCTGCTCGACGAAGTTGCGACGTTAGTCCGTATAGCTCTGATTTTGGAAAGGACTTAGTAATGTAGTAGACAAAATGAGCTAGTTCATCTGCTTTGCCTAATATTTGGTTCTGATCCCATACATTCCTCATTCATTCCTCCTCATTCTTCATTCTTACCTTCCGTAAGCTCCGTAAACTTTCAGACCGCGGCGCCAGAGAGTTTTGGCAAGAAGATATAAAGTTATGGTCCAGAATATTTGTGTTCCGATACCTATTATAAATTGGGTGGTAGAGAGCCTATTCAAATAAATTTCTGTGGGGAAGTAAGTAAAATAGGCTGTGGGTAAAAGGTTGATGAGTTGGTAGATAGTTTTTGGGAGCATGTCTAAAGGAAACAAAGTGCCACCGAGAGAACCAATTAGTGTGAATACTAAAAATCTTTGTGCCCATCCCCCACCCTGGTAGTACCAAAAAGTGGTCATGCTAATGACAAAACTAAAGAAAAAATAGAGGATTAGCGATAGAGCTAAGGAAATAATGAAGCTTGCCCAACCGAATAGATGCTGCGGTAAAAGAAGTGGCGGTTTGGCAATGAAATAAAAAGCAATAAGTTCGAAGATAGAAAAGAAAATGTTTAGTAGTTTGTCAGATATATCCCTTGATGCCCAGTATAGAAAATAGTTAAGAGGTTTAACGAGAAAATTGTTAAGATCTCCAGAGGCAATCTCGCCCTGGGCATCAATGGAGCGAGAGCTTCGGACGATGTTGCCTACTAGCCAGCCGACGATGACGTAGGTAAGAATTGATGATTGGTTATAAGAGAGAATTTCTGAGGATGACACAGTAACTGCTGACCAAAGGTAGTAGAAAGTGAGCAAGCTGATGACCATGCGAACACGCCACATGATGAAGTTGAGGCGATAGACAAGACCGTTTTCCCAAGAGATAAGAGCTATGTAAATGTATTTGGTAAATCCGTGCCACTTCAAATGCAATAATGGAAAAGCAAGGTTCTTGGTTGAAGATTTTCTGACCCTATTTGCTGGTAGTGAACGAAAAGATAACGACTTTGCAAACCTAAAACAGCTGATCCACAACTCTATGCTCTTAAGCCTAAATACTAGCCAAAACTGCATTAACTTAACTCTTAGAACAACAATGTAGTGTCGGAGCTTAGTTCCAACTGCTAGAGGGGAAGCTGATGAGGGAAGTTCTTGATCATTGGGCAGCATGGGGGCTATTGCTTCGGCTTAGTATTACTTTAGTAACGATGTCATTCTTGAGAGAAACGATAAATTTAAACCAGATGTTCGGTGTCTAATAAGCTCAGCACTAGTTTGATTTTTGCTTCATCTTGCCAGTAAAGACTTCGCGAATGATGGCTTCGATGGGAGGCTCGAGAATATTTAAGTCGGCTACAGGAAAATCTTTGAGAAGTTGACTGGCTTTGTGAGCTGCTTCTTTGCGGGGTACGGTGATGCGAGCACGGGGAAACTCGTATTCTTTGACATCGCCAAATTCTGCTAATTTTCTTTGATTGATATCTTCACCAAATACTACCTCGATGATTTTATTCCGTGCATATTTGTCGATGACGCTTTGAAGCTTGCCGTCAAAAAGAATGGTGCCATGATCGATGATAATGACACGTTCGCAGAGCTCTTTGACATCGTCCATGTAGTGGCTGGTGAGGATGATGGTGGAGTTAAATTCCTTGTTGTAAGCCTTGATAAAGTCACGCATGGTTTTTTGCATGACTACGTCGAGGCCAATGGTGGGTTCATCAAGGAAGAGAACCTTAGGGTTGTGGAGGAGAGCAGCAATAAGCTCACATTTCATTCGCTGGCCCAAGGAAAGTTTTCGAACCTGGACCTTGAGAATATCCTTAACGTCCAAAAGATCTACGAGCTTATCAAGAGTGGGTCTGAATTTTTCTTCGGGAACTTCGTAGATTTCTTTGTTGAGAATAAAGGTTTCCATGGCTGGGAGGTCCCACCAAAGTTGGTTCTTTTGGCCCATAACCAAGGAAAACTGGCGTTGGAACTCATGTTTTCGGTCCCAAGGCGTATATCCTAGAACTTTGACTTCCCCGCTGGTGGGGTATAAAAGACCAGAGAGACATTTGAGAGTAGTGGTTTTGCCGGCACCATTGGGGCCAATAAAACCAATAAGTTCTCCCTCGTCAATCTGGAAGCTAATATTATCAACTGCTTTGACAACTTCGTACTGGCGGTGGAAGAGGGATTTGATTGATCCAACTAATCCTGGTTCCTTTTGGTGGACCTGATAGTGTTTTTGGAGGTTCTTGACTGTGATGACACTCATACTGAGTAGAAAATAAGAAGTAACGGGTAATGATGATTATAACCTTAAATATGGTTTAAGAACTAGCAGATGAGTAGCGGCGGAGGGCAGTATTAAAAAACCAACGACTGAAGATTAGTAGCGATATGCTAATAAGACTGAAGACTGTTAGCAGGCTAAATTGACGCTGATGAAGGAGAAATTGTGAAGGAAGGGTGGTGACAAGAAGAATCGGCACTGCATAGCCTAATAACATTCGAGGAAGACCTTGATATGCATCCAGAGGAAATTTTGAGAATTGTCTAAAGTTGGGGAAAAAGTGGATAATGTTATCCAACCTCTCAACCCAAAACGCAAGACATATGGTAATGAACCAGCCAGAGTATAAAAAAACTGTGGCAGCAGTAAAAGCCATCATTGCGAACAGGATGTCTGAGATACCTGCATGGAAATTCCCCAATTTTAGGCCGTAAATGATGATTATAGAACCCATGACGAGTGAATTAATTTGGTTAAGATTAATTTTTTTAACTGAGAGTAAAAATTGCTTATTGATGGGTTTAACAAGTTCGAGATCGAGAGTGCCGTGATTGATTTTGTATGGTAGCTCATAGAGGTTTTTATAAAATAAGCCCCAAAGAACGGCATCGGTATAAAAATAAAATCCTTGGAGAATGAGCATTTGAGCTTTGTCCCAACCAGCGATATTGCTGATGTGAGAAAATAGTAGCTGATAAAAAACTAAAGTAAAAGCGATCCAACCAATGGTCACTAGAGACCAAGTAATAAAATCAGTTTTGTACTCGATGGCACTAATGAGGTTGTACTTGAAAAAATGGAAGTAGAGATTTAGATAGCGTTTCATGTTAGTTGCCTACAGCAGTAAATTTATTGACACTACGATTCCAAAGCCAGTTAACAGTGATGAATAAGGTTATTACCCATATAAAAGCTAGCAGAACTGACCAATATGCTTGGTTGACTGTTGTTTGGCCTAAATATATTTCGATAGGAACTGCAAAACCAAATTGGAAGGGAAGGAACCGAGAAAGGCGTTCCATCCAATGGGGATAGAGAGATAAAGGTAATAGTGATCCGCTAAAAATTCCGGTGAGTATCCATTTGAGGTGCATGAAAGAATTTGCTTGTTCAAAGAAAAATGAGCCCGCAACTATAGCCAAACTTAACATGAATTCAATACAAAAAGCGAGAACCCCCATGATTATTAATAACAATAATTGAGATGGGGAGGGGATGATAAAAAGTTGTCGGTAAAAGATAAAGATGAAAAATAGGATGGGGATGGTGGAGAGCATAATGGTAAGCAAGCGCCAACTTAGAGTGTTCATCAGTGAATGTCGCTGATAACTAAAAGGTCTGATGAAAAATCTAGCCATGGTTCCTTGATTGACCTCACGGACACCTTCTTCTTCAAAGTGAGTGCTGACTATAGAATCAAAAAGTGATCCCATAACATAGTAAGTAAGTAGGGTTGGAAGAGTAAAGTTACCGACTTGATTCCCACTAGTGTAAACACTAACCCACAAGACTATCATAGCCAGAAGAGGAATCGCATCGATGATACGCCAGAGGATAAGTTCCTCACGATAGAGGATGGCAACTTGCCAGCCGATGGTAAAGATGACCCAGTATTTGTGAAGGATATGTTTCATATGTAAACAAAAACCCCGCAGTGCGGGGCTATAGATGCCTGATGACTGCTAAATTGGGAGCTAGTTAAAATAATTTTGCATGGTAGATAGATTGTAGCACATGAGAAAATATATATCCGAAAAGAAAAGCTGTAGGATCTCGATAGATAGATGTATCGAGACTTAGGGTTAGCTGGAGGCGGAGGAGTAGTGACGGAGGGCAAAATAAAAGAAATTATATGTGATGCTGGCTGAAATAATTGCAAGAATAATGGTGCTGACGAATAGCAGTGGTCCAGTTTTTCCTAAAATTATTTCTGCTGGGATAGCAGCAGTAAACATGATAGGAATAACGATGGTGAAGAGATTTTGAAGAAATTGGGGAAAAGCTTGACGAGGAAACCTGGCTGTACCAAAAAGATTTAATTCTAGTCTTTCAATATTTTCGAGATTTTGAAACCAAAAAACGAACGAGTGAATAATGATAGAAAAACCAAATCTAATAATAACTCCACAAATCGTTAATACCAAAACCTCAAGAATTCTAGGCAATGACCATACAAGATGGGTTAAGTGACTAGCGTATATAAAAAGGAGAAAACTGATAACTACTTGAGATATTCTATCTATCGAAATAATTCTGTTAAAAATCATAAAGAAAATATTGACAGGTTTAGTAAGTAGCAAATCTAATTCTCCAGTGTTTACCAGTATTACGAGATTGCTAATATTTTTTCGAAATAAAATAGCTCCAATAGCAGTCATGAGCCTGTAAATTGCGTAGATCATAAAAACTTCTCCTTTGCTCCATCCAGCGAGGGAGTTGGTTTGATAAAACATTATCTCTAGAGTAAAGAAAGTGACTGCTGCCCAACAAACTTCGATTATCATCTGAAGCAAAAAGTTGGTTTTGTATTCAAGTTTGATCAGAAGACTAGTTCTGGCAAAATTGAGCCAAAGTTTGGTGTAGTGGGATAACATTTAACCTCCGAAGGCAGAATAACGCCTGACTCCTTTTTTCCAAAACATACTAGTGGCGTATACAGCCAAGCACAACCAAACAAGCTGTATGGATAAACCTGTAAATATTTGTGTTGGACTGAGAGTTCCGGTGATGATTTCTAAAGGGAAAACGGTGAAATAACGAAATGGCAGGATGAAGGCAATGCTTTTTAACAGAGGAGGAAAAATAAATATCGGTACCACTCTCCCACCAAAGGTAAATTCGCTAATATCGAAAAAGTCGTTGATGGCACTGATATCGTCAAGCCAAAAAGCAAGTAAGCCAATAAGGTGATCGCGATAGAAAGCAAGAATGGCTGTAACTCCCAAACTAATAATAAAGGTGCTTATTTGAAGTAGTGTTGGGGTGAGTTTGAGGTTAAACAGGAAAAGACTAAAGATGACCATGGGCAATAAGAAGAACGTTTTGACGAATTTGGATGAACAATTCCCAGCAAAGAATTGGGTGAATAGTGAGAACGGCTTGCTGAGAGCAGAACTTATCCTGCCGGCACGGATATCGTTGGCTAGATATGTTCCGTGCCAAGCTGATGTATATAAGGCAACTAACGGTAATAGGAGGTAATAATTGGTAATAGAATCGATCTGAGAGTTAAGTTGGGGTGAAGAAGAGGCTACTACTCTCCAGACAAAGAGTGAGATTAGGGGCAGGAAGAAGACATCAAACATATAAATTAGAAGAGCGTTTTTGTAGGTTAAGTGGTCCTGAAAACTGATGCGAAGAAATGATTTAAAGATACTCCAATTGTGCATGTGATTATTGTACCAGAGGAAATAGGGAGATTAGATGGTGTAGGAGAAGAGAGTGACGGGAATGCCTTTGACTTTGGCCTTGTTGATGGTGTCTTGGGTGCCCTGGCTTTGATTAACTTGGAATGCTAAGAGCCGTTCGGCCAGGGAAATAATTGACAGGTGTCTCAGATAATAAGAGTGTTGATCTGCTGTTTTTGCTGGACCTTCAATCAAGCTACAAGGGTTGATCCCTTGTAGATAGGTTAATTGACTGATTAATGCTTGAGCTTGTTTGGTGGTGATGACTTTTTCTCTGGCACGTTTGAAATAATGTTGTTGGTACAAAGTTAGACTGGTGGGTAAAAATACTTGAATTCTATTGACTTTAGGATCATGTTTTAGAGCTTCGTCAGTCGCGATGTAATCGACCCCCAGAGCTCCACCAGTGACAATGCCATCTCCTCTACCTATAATGTGAGATACTTCACGACGAACGTCTGATTCAACTTGATGATTAGTGGTGCGCCAGCTACCACTGATGGCAATCCAGTTCATAGGTTGATTATATTAAAGAAAAACCCTCCTTGGGTAAGGAGGGTTAATTTTTTGAATCTAAGTTAGTTGATTACCAAACAATTTTCTTTAACGGCTTGCCGACGCGAAAATTGACGACGCGGTGAGATTTGACAGTTTGGCGCTTGTCTTCTTGGCCAAAAGGAACGACCTCTTTATCCGATACTTTGGAAAGATAGAAGGTCCCGAAACCTGATAGAACGACTTTTTCACCTTTCTTGAGGGAACGGCGAACTTCGTCTAGAAATACTTCTACTGCTTCTTCAGCAGCCTTTTTGGTGAGGTGACCTTTCTTGGCGACGATATTGATAAGTTGCGACTTGGTCATGGCAGTCCTTTCGAGTGATTAATTTTTGCGCTATGCATCCACTTTAAGGTCTGCAGAGACTGGTGTCAATGGGTATTTGTCGGCAAAGCCGACAAAATGAGTATGAAGTATGGAGTATAGAGTATAGGGGGTAAGAGGGGTTAGCCTAAAGTGACGGTTTATGAGAATAATGAAAGTAATACCAATTTATTGGAGGGGGTTGTATGAAAATACAAAGCTTTACTGATTTGATAGCCTGGAAGGAGGCTCATAAGTTAGCATTGATGATTTATAGATTGACTGATAAGTTTCCAAGAAAAGAAATGTTTTCATTAACGGATCAGATGAGAAGATGTACAGTATCGGTTAGCTCTAATATAGCCGAGGGATTTTCCAGACAAAGCAAGAAGGAAAAGATTCAGTTTTATTACACTGCCAAAGGATCTTTGACAGAACTCCAAAACCAGCTATTGATTGCCAGAGATGTAGGCTATCTAGAAAAACCTGAGTTTAGGAAAGTGTCAGAGCAAAGTATTTTGGTGAGCAAATTAATCACGGGATTAATCAAGTCTGTTAAATCCAGATAGCCAAACCCCTCTATACTAAATACTCTATACTCTATACTTACTTGGCTATTTCGGTTGCCCTAACCTCGCGCATGACTGTGACGGTAACGGTGCCAGGATAAGTCATCTCGTTCCTGATCCGTTCCTTGATATCAAAGGCAAGTTTGGGTACGGCTTCGTCACCCAGTTTGTCTGGCCTGAGGATAACTCGAATTTCACGACCGGCTTGGATAGCATAGGCCTCACCAACCCCTTCGTACGAGGTGGCGATTTCTTCGAGCTTACCTAGACGTTTGACGTATTCTTCGTAGTTTTCGTAGCGAGCACCGGGGCGAGAGCCAGAGATGGCGTCGGCGACATAAACCAAGACTGATTCGGCGGAAGTAAAGGGGGTGTCTTCATGGTGCTGGGCCACAGTATCGATGACTGGTTGAGGGATGTTATATTTTTTGAGAAGGTTGACTCCCAACTCAACGTGACTCCCCTCTTCGTCTTCGACGATTTTACCGATATCGTGAAGGAGACAACCAAGACGAACGGTGTCAACATCGGCACCAATATTTTGGGCCAGGGCGATACCGATCTTGGTTTCTTCAAGAGTATGGGCAATCATGTTTTGGCCATAAGAAAAGCGGTACTTGAAGCGGCCGAGCATGGCGATGAGCTCTGGAGGCAAGTTGTAAACACCTACGGCGTGGCAAAGCTTTTTACCCTCTTCGAACATGATCTTTTCGATGTCGGTCTTGGCTTTGGCGACGTACTCTTCAATTCTCGTAGGCTGGATACGACCATCGGATACTAAGCGGGAAAGAGAAACACGGGCAATCTCCCTGCGAATTGAATCGAAGCTAGAAAGACGAACTTCTCCTGGAGTTTCGTCGAGATCTAGATCAACACCAGTGGCATTTTCAAAGGCCCTGATATTGCGACCTTCTTTGCCGATGATGCGACCTTTACTGTCTTCACTGGGAAGTTTAACGGTAGAAACAGTGTATTCGGAGACATAGTCAGTGGCACCATGTTTCATGGCGTCAACCAAGATTTCCTGAGCTTTGGCATCGGCTTCTTCACGGGCTTTTTCTTCCGCAGCCTTGATGGTTTTGACGATGTCGACAGATAAGCGTTTTTCGAGGTTTTTGAAGATAATTTGTTGAGCCTCATCTTTGCTCATGGATGCCGTTTGTTGGATGAGCTTGGCGTATTTTTTCTTGACCTCATCAATTTTTTGGAGTTGCTCGTCTGTTTGTTGCTGCTGCTGTTTTAAGTATTTTTCTTGGGCTTCAACTGAGGCCTGATTTTTGACTAACTGATTTTCGGCTTCGGCGATTTGACGCTGTTTGTCGCCTAGTTCGTTTTGAAGACGGCGGGCCTCTTGTTCAGCTTGGCTTCTGATCTTGAGAGCTTCATCGCGACTCTCGAGGATAATCTCACGAGCTTTGGTTTGAGCGTCACGAATAATATCTTCCTGAAGACGTTTCTTTTCTTCAACTGAAATAGAAACTGGTTTTTGGGGTTTTTGAAATTTGGGGCGCTTGGGGACTGGATGAAATATTGATGGTTTTGGTTTTTGCCCAGGCTGAAACACTCCCGAGAGGGTTTGGAATAAAGACATATGGCCTTCCTTCAAGAATCAACGGGTGACTCTAGTTGCAACTAACTGTAATAATGGGGCCTTAGGACAAAACACACTACCACAAAACAAACCTTAGGAATTTAGAGAAATTTTGGCTCTGGTTGCTGGTATTTTAAAACTCAAGTGAATGACTGGTTATTTAATATTTGTTTTATTCTGAGGCTAGTGGCTATTCTACTCTTGACACGTGTATTCGTCAATGGCGGCGGTGATAATTTCGCCTGGGAAGCCTTTGGAATAGAGGTATTGGTAGGCTTTATATTTGAGTTTGTTTGCTGGAAGTTTGGAGAGCTGATAAGTGTGTTTTCTAAGTAGTGTGGCAGCGGCTTGGAGCCAATCTGAATCATCTATTTGTGACAGGGCAGAGTGAATGATGGACTCTGATATCTGAAACCTTTTGAGCTCGTAGCGGATAATGCCCGGGCCACGGGGTTTTTGGTGGAGACGTGACTCAACAAACCAGTAGCAAAACTTGGTGTCATCGATGAGGTTTAGGTCCTCGAGAGTGGAGAGGACTGCTTGAATATGCTCTTGATTGGAGGTTTTACGCTCTAAATATGTGAGGATTTCTGACTGAGAGCGAGGCCTGATGCCAAGAAATCGAATAACCTGATTAGTCAGTTGGTTCTGGTTCTTGGACAAGGAGTTTGTGTTCTTCTTTGGGGTCACTGACTTTCTCCCTAATTTTGGCTTCTAGTTCTTTAAGGAGCTCTGGTTTTTCTTCGAGCAAGGTTTTGAGGCTTTCTCGGCCCTGAGCAAGAACTTCGCCTTTATATTTGAAGAAGCTACCTGATTTGTCAATAATATTAAAGTCTGTAGCCATGTCAGCAATGCCGCCGGATTTGCTAATGCCGGAGCTATTCATGATGTCAAACTCAGCAATCCGGAAAGGTGGGGCAACTTTGTTTTTGACCACTTTGGCGCGGTGTCTGGAACCGATGATCTGATCACCATCTTGAATGTTGCCAATTTTGCGCATGTCGATACGGACTGAGGCATAAAATTTGAGGGCCTGGCCACCACTAGTGGTCTCTGGGTTACCAAACATGACCCCTATTTTCATACGGAGCTGGTTGGTAAAAATGACTACGGTCTTGGACTTACTAATGGCACCGGCTAGCTTGCGCATGGCCTGGCTCATAAGACGGGCCTGAAGGCCAATGATAGAGTCACCCATCTCACCTTCGATTTCGGCTTTGGGGACAAGAGCGGCGACTGAATCAATAACTAAGACATCGACGCCTCCGGATCGAATGAGAGTTTCGGCAATTTCAAGAGCCTGCTCACCACTGTCTGGCTGAGACATAAGGAGGCTATCCAGGTCGACTCCAATGGCTTCAGCGCGAGCGGGGTCAAGGGCGTGTTCAGCATCGATAAAGGCGGCAATACCATTTTTCTTCTGCGCCTCGGCAATAATGTGGATACAAAGGGTGGTTTTACCAGAGGCTTCGGGACCATAGATCTCCACAATCCGACCGCGAGGGACACCGCCGATGCCCAAAGCCAAATCTAGAGCGATGGAACCGGTGGGGATGACTGAGACTTTTTGGTGAGTTCCTTCGCCCATACGCATGATAGAGCCCGTGCCAAATTGTTTTTGGATTTGTTGCATGGCCATTTGGACGGCGGTCATTTTTTCTGATTGAACCGGATCCTTGGTGTTGTGATTACTGGTGGTTTTGGGTTCGGATTTCTTTTTGGCCATAGATACCTTTCTTGGGCAAGAATTATAGCTAATTATCAATTATTTCCCCTTGGAGGTTTGGGTTTAATTAACCACAGTACGTGTTAAAATACAAGATGCTTTAGAAACAAAAATCGACAGAGTTAAATACGGAGCGTAGTATAGTGGGCGCCGCCCAGAGGGCTTTGCCCGGCGGGAGTATTTACGCATGGGCACCATGATAATGAACCAAACATCTTTTTCTGCTGACTAGGTGCTAAAGAAATGAACTGCGTTTATTTATTAAGGAGTTTAAAAGACAGCAAACAATATATCGGCTCAACAAGTCGTGGGTGTGAGACAAGATTGGCTGAACACAATAAAGGATTGGTTAAGTCAACGAAGAGCCGACGACCATTCAAATTGGTAAGTTATCAACCCTGCAAAACGATAGTCGAGGCAGCAGTTTTAGAGAAAAAGTATAAAAGAAGTAGTGGAGCATTAAGAAGGGCTATAGCCAAAGGACAGTTTATAATCGTTGATAAGTAAACAACGGAGCGTAGTATAGTGGTAGTATTTACGCATGGGGTGCGTAAGGTGCAGGTTCGATTCCTGCCGCTCCGACAACGAAAAAGGCATCTCCAAAGTGAGATGCTTTTTTGTTGTTGATGTGGTGGAGAATCGAACTGCTGCCAAAGGCAAGCAGGCTCCGGCAAGTGCGCTAGCACCTGCTCAGTGCTGTGCATTCGATTTCCAGCATAGCTGAATCTCGCTTTACTTGACCTGCCAATCCCTTCCATAGCTTTAGCGTAGGAGGTTCGCTCCAACTCTTTGATTGCGCAAAAAGAAAGATAAGTGAGCTTGTCAAAAGACATTTACCCCATACTGGTAGATGTTCTGCACACATTTTCGTAGTCCAAAGAATCACCTCGAAGGTTGCTATATCGTCCTCACAAAAAGTTTGCGTTAGAAGAATCCAAGTGTCTGAACTTTTTCAAAAGCAAAAAAACCTATATATGCAAGGGAGATATTGTAAAAAATATTGCCAATGGTAAGTGGAATCATTGTGCGCAAATATGAGTATTTCATTAGTCCCAACGAGACTACGACAAAGTCGTTAGAGAAGGGTGAAAAAGTACCATACAGAACTAGAAAAACGGGGAGAGTTTTTGGTCGATCAATAAACATTTTGGCAATTTTTAAGAGAGGTGCACTGATTTTGGTAGGCAACAATTCATTGCCGCGATTCCCGATCATGTATGACGTAGTATCACCCAGCATGACTCCAAAGGCAGTGATCAGACCTAGGATTACTGGATTAAGTCCTGCGGCAGCAAAACTCATCAATATAAAATGGTATGGAACCCCGGTAAAAGTTGAGAGACCTCCAATAGTTGCCAGTAGAAACATGACCGTATAGGCATTGCTGTCACCGAACATAGACAGCAATTGTGTGGGGCTCTGGAGAGAAATTAGAATGGAAAACCCGAGAATCAGAAACAATGGGATAATAAATGTCAGTTTTTTTCGCATGTTTATGGGTTAGCTGGGTGGTTTTCTGATTCCGAGAGTACTCGAATATATTTGGCATCAATGAGTTCTGTATCCAGGCGAACACCACTAACAAATATTATTTGACCTGGAATTAAGCGCAGTGAAGTATCGTTCAAAAAGTCAATTTTTGTTTCTGGCTTAATCAATACAGTGCTTTGCCTTTGCCTACGATTGATAATAAGGACTTCTCCAGGCCTTGTCTTGATTATGGTTCCAACCCCTTCTCGATCGTTAGAAAACCTTCTTGCAAAAAGGCTGGCAGCAAACAAGGATGAGAGTATTATTCCAACAAAAAAAATGATCCCGAGAAATCTTATACCAGGATCACTTACGTGTTTTAAGAAAGACGAATTCATGCGATAAGTATACGATACTTTGGGGGGTTAGATTGACAAAAAACGTTCTACTTTCATTTACTAGATCCGACTAAACGAGAAACGATCGAAAAAGCTGTGTGTTCTCTCAATGGCAGACAGAGCAATCTCAAACTTCTTCCAAAAAACGAGTCAGGATGGCTAAGTAAGTAAGTTCTAGTTCTGAGATTATTTAATGTGAGTTGCACATGGGATTTGTTTGGGTTATATTTGTGTGATGAAGAAGGTGTTGGCTCATTTTGAGAAAGTGGATCCGGTATTACATAAGGCTGCCTTACAGGTTGGCTTGTTTGAGTTGGATTTTTATAACAAAAGACAGAATCATTTTGAAAATTTGTGTCGAGAGATTACCAATCAACAACTTTCAAATAAAGCGGGTGATACCATTTTTGGAAGGTTTAAGAAGCTGTTTCCAAAAGAAATTCCTGAGCCAGAATTAGTACTGAAGTTTGATGACCAAACAATTCGCGACGTTGGAATGAGTTGGGCTAAAGTACGGTATGTGAAGGATTTGGCGGACAAGGTGTTAAAAAAGGAAGTAGATATAGAAAATCTGGATAAACTCTCTGATGAAGAGGTGATGAGTGAACTGACAAAAGTTAAGGGGATTGGGCCGTGGACAGTGGAGATGTATTTGATGTTTACACTAGGTAGACCAGATGTGTTTAGCTTGGGAGACTTAGGACTAAAGAGGGCAATTCAAAAGTTATATGGGATGAAGAAAGAGCCAACTAAGAAGCAGATGGAACAAATGTCTAAAAAGTGGTCACCCTACCGGACTTATGCGGCATGATCAGTCCTGGATATACTAAACCACAGTCATAGGAAGATTTGGTACTCTAAAATATTAGAAAATATTTAGTTGGAGTATCAACATGCCCAAAACAAAATTCACGCCTAGGTTTAAATTTGACCGG
>Ga0210057_1001363_pt1 | contig 37257 bp, 39 predicted proteins | sample CryGeyCG2114_010_2_FD_183968 | JGI IMG/M metagenome (GOLD analysis project Ga0210057, IMG submission 183968) | Groundwater microbial communities from aquifer - Crystal Geyser CG10_big_fil_rev_8/21/14_0.10 (SPAdes) (version 2) | ecosystem: Environmental > Aquatic > Deep subsurface > Groundwater ... | reverse complement strand
ATTACGATCTAATTCCTTACCTTATGGCTCCAGCAAACAAGCCTCATAGAGGAGATAGGGGAGAGAAGTCAAAAGCCTCGTTCAGAGAGACGCCGGTTAAAAATTATGCCAAAACAACTGTCTTGACGATGTCAGAAAATCAAATGATAAGCGAAGCAATTGAAAAGATTCTAACACTTGAGATCGGCAGCATCATTCTAATTGATACCGAAGACCATCCCATAGGGACTGTTACAACTCGAGATATACTCGACCTGCTCCGACCAGACAAGAGGAAGAAAAAAGTTGTAGTCAGTACTAAACATTTGTCAAAAAAATACCAAGTTACTTTTGATGGATTCGTAAGATACGTCACTCAAAACCTTCAAACATCTGTTGTTGCAAATGAAATTAATCTGATTTTTAACGAGGAAAAAAATGGATCACTTTTTGAGGTACGGGTTCATATAATTATGGAAAAAGGTGACCCAGTAGTAATAGTAAAATCTGGAAAAGATATCTCAAAGCTATTGCAGGACGTCAAGGATATTGTTCGTCGGGAGCTTTAAAGAAATCCTATAAAAAAGGGACTATCCCAAAACGGGATAGTCCCGATATTTGGACTGCCGCAAAGACCTTCTTGACAAATACTAATTTTCTAAAAACTCGACCCTCCAAATAGGAGGGTTTTTTAATGAAAAATATTTTATAATTAATCTTGAAACATGAAAACAAAAAAAATAATTGGAGTTCTCGGAGGTATGGGTCCTCAGGCGTCTTCAAGATTTTATTCTTATCTCATAAATAAATCAATAACTGATTACAATGTGAAAAATAATAATGAATTTCCAGAGATACTACTAGACTCAATTCCTGTGCCAGATTTTATAAGTGATACAGAGTCGATGAAGATCGCTGAAGAAATGCTGATCGATAGAGTCAGACGATTAAGTTTATATCCTGTTGATATATTATGTATTGCTTGTAATACAGCTCATATTCTTCTGCCAAAACTTAGACGATTTACAATCACCCCGTTTATTTCTCTTATTGATGAAGTCCACAAAGAAATCAAAACTAATAGATTAAATAGAGTTGGCTTACTATCTTCGATGACAACTTATAATGAAGGGCTTTATCAAAAGAAGGGGCAAGGTTTTGAATTAATCTACCCAAAAAATAAAATGCGGTTATTGCTTGAGAAAAGTATAAGACAAGTTATCGCTGGAGAAGATGAAGAAAATATTGCTAAAGATATTTACCCTGAGCTTGATAAATATATTACACAAAATCAGCTAGAAGCAGTAATTATCGGATGTACAGAATTGTCAGTAATTTTTGGTCAAGACAGATCAGTTCCTAGAATTGATTCCTTAGGAGTTTTGGCAAACGCTGTCCTGAAGAGATATTATAATTCTGCAAAAAAGAGTTAATTATCAACATGTTATTCATCAAACAAGTTGAATTAAAGCATTTAATGCGTCATAATAAACCACATGAAAACAGTTTTCGTAACCGGCGGTTCAGGTTTTTTGGGAATAAATCTCATCCGGTATCTTCTCAAAAAGAGGTATAAAATCATTTCATACGACATTGTTCCTTTTGATTATCCAGACTGTAATAATGAAATAACCTCAATAGTGGGCGATATTAGAAACAAATCATTGGTCATAAAATCAATGAAGGGTGCTGATATTGTCATTCATTGTGCGGCAGCACTTCCTCTTTATTCAAAAGAAGATATCTATTCAACTGACGTTGATGGTTCAAAAAATGTAATTGATGCAGCACTTAATAACAAAGTCGAGCGCTTCATTCATATTTCTTCAACTGCAGTTTACGGAGTTCCAGATCACCATCCCTTAGATGAAAATGACAAACTGATAGGAGTTGGGGCTTATGGAGAATCTAAAATCATTGCAGAAAAAGCCTGTGCTGTGGCTCGTAAAAAAGGGCTTATTGTGAGTATTTTGCGACCAAAATCATTTGTAGGGCCGGAACGACTCGGAGTATTTGCCTTACTTTATGATTGGGCAAGAACTGGGCATAACTTTCCAATGATTGGAAATGGGAAGAACAGATATCAACTTCTTGATGTTGAGGATCTATGTGATGCGATATATAGTTGCATGACAAAAGACAAGAGGCTTGTAAACGACGTTTTCAATATTGGAGCTCAAGAATTCACGACTATGGGCGAAGATTACCAAGTCGTGCTTGATGAGTCAGGTTTTGGAAAAAAAGTTATTAGAACGCCTGCAAACATTGTCATTGGAATCCTTACGATCCTTGATTATCTGAAAATTTCACCTCTTTATGCTTGGGTTTACAGAACTGCTTCAAAGGACTCATTCGTCTCAATAGAAAAAGCAAAGAAACAGCTTGATTTTAGACCAAGATTTTCAAATAAGCAGGCACTTTTAAATAATTATAAATGGTATTTATCAAACATCTCAAAGTTTGAAGGTCAGAGTGGAGTTTCACATCGTGTACCTTGGAAGCAAGGAGCTTTAGGTTTGCTGAAAAAATTTATGTAACGATATGAGATTAATTTCAATCATTATTCCCACCTTTAATGAACAAGACTTCATCATCACCACTCTTAAGAGTGTTATCGACCAAAAAATCGGTAAATATAAAAAGGAAATAATAGTCATAGATGATGGTTCAACTGACGATACGTGTAGCATTATTGGAGAATTTGCAAAAAACAAAAAAATCTCTCTTAAATTATTAATAAATAAATCGAATATTGGTAAAAGCGCATCGCTTCGAAAAGGATTTATGGCTTCAAAAGGTGATATTGTATTAGTCCAAGACGCTGATTTGGAATATTTACCAGAAGATTATCCACTGCTTCTACAACCATTTACTGAAGGCAAAGCGGACGTTGTTTATGGAAGTAGGTTTATAAGTCACGCACCTCATAGAGTTTTATATTTCTGGCACTCTATTGGTAATAATATTCTTACCTTTCTATCAAATATTGCGACAAATCTAAATCTAACCGACATGGAAACTGGCTATAAGGTATTTCGAGGTGATTTAATCCGTATGATTGCTCCAAAATTGAGTAGCTCACGTTTTGGATTTGAACCTGAGATTACAGCAAGAATTGCAAAAATAAAAGGAATCCGAATCTACGAAGTTGGAGTCTCATACTCTGGAAGAACATATGACCAAGGGAAGAAGATTCGTTGGCATGACGGTATAAAAGCGGTGTACGAAATTATAAAGTACAATTATTTCAGTAGCTGAACTCTCATTAATTAGCAAAAATACTGTATTTTTTAAAACCTGAATTAATAATCTTTCCATTTGGATCTTTTTCCAAAAAAACTTCATCAAACTGATCTGGGAATACGATCACATAAACGTATTTTTCATCGTATTTGAAGTCGTGTAAAACATTGACGTGATAGTCTACAACAATTTTTTGATCTGGCTTAACAAAATAATAAATGTAATCAAGTGCGTATCCTGGAAAGGCTGCTACATAGAGCTTTCGATCAGAATAGTTTTTATCTAAATATTTAATAAGCTTTAGATCTTGAAGGTCTTCTTGATGATTTTGGATATCTTGAGCATATGCCTTTTGGACATATTGGATATTTCCGTAAGAATAAATTAAAAGTAATAATGAAATCAAGACAAACTGCAGTATTTTAATATTTTTAAAAAAATTATAAATTGCATTAAAAAATAATCCAATACATATGGAAACGAGAGGAAATGATATTGTAAAACGATGATAGGCAAATGGAGGATCGGTCATAACCATTGCACCAAAGAATGTCCCAAGAATCACTACAGTTATCACTGATTTTATTATTTGTTGTTTGACAAATCGCCAAAGACCAATAAATCCTAGGACGAAAAGTAGAAGAGTAAATCGATTAAATAGCGCCAAATGACCAAAATCATAGTCTCCTGAGCCGCCGATATCATTGGTAATTAGTGCGCGCACCGAGTCAGATGTGCGCGCAGAAACAAGTGACAGAGCAGCACCTGGATCGCTTAGGATTTGTGCTGGAATAGATAAAGAATTTACTTGTTTAAAACGCTCGGTTATATACCATTGTTCAAAAAAATTGAACATAAGGAATGGTCCCACTATAAGATAAAAACCAGCGGTTAATATTAATAAGTACTTAACCCAAGAAATACTTCTTTTGTAAATAATTAATACTAAAAAAATAATTATTACTAGTGGAAAAACAAAATAAGAGGATAGGTAAAAAAGATAATTATATCCTGTAGCCAATCCTAGTAATCCAGCTCTTAAGTTGTCTGGTTTTGAAATAAAACACTCAAGGATGTATAAAAAGAGCATGAATGACGTTGTACTACTTATGAAATGTAAACCGAATGTGTCAAAATAAATACTTACAGCAAGAAAGGCATGTGCTATCAGCACAAAAAAAGCCGTTTGCCTATTTGCAATATTTCTTGTAAATAGATATAAAAGTAATGACAATATTGCTATATATGGAAATATTGAGTATTTCAAAGTCATGACATCAACTCCAAAAACTTCAAAAAATTTACTTTGAAGGAAAAAGTACATAGACGGAAACTGAGATACCCATCCCTTGTTTGGTGGATAACCAGCAAAGAAATTTAAATTGTCAAAAGTGTTATATTGAGCAGAAAATTTACCCGAAATGAACTCGTCTCTATGAATTCTTTGGTCACTTAGTAGCAGCCCTCTGATTAGCAATACTCCAGCAACGAGAAGTAAAACAATTAACACCTCTTTCTTTGTAATCAATTTATGAATAAATGATTTTATGGAAAAGAAGATATTATTACTGGTTAACGAAATCACAAATAATAATTGAGCAATTACCCAAAGATAAGGCAGGGTTGAACTATATTGATGTGTAACGATTTGAGAATTGACAAATAATGCCAGGAAAGTTGAAAGTATTAGAAATAGTGTTAATTTAATTTTCATTGGGCTTATTTAACGAGTGGTATTTTTATAGATCATAATTTTCGGATGATCATAGACTGTAAATGATTCGTCAGAAGATGAATCATTAATTTCAAATTTCAAACCACCAGTAGGCGGACCAATTTCCCATCTAGGGTATGAAGTAAATTCAGCAATTTTTGTAAAACCAAGTTTATTATTAAAAAGTTTTTGGTAATATTTCGATGTCTTTGGATAACAGCGGGGATAAGTTTTATTACAGTTATCCAAGCGCTGAAGGGGAGTATACAACCTATTTGAAGCGATGACGATATAGTCGATCAGTTTAAGTTTTTCATTTATAACTTTCCATTTTAAATCATCATCTGGTATATCGTATAAAGTCAATTCCTCATATCGAAATCTTTCGCCGTAATAAATTGGTACACGATCATCCCAATGTTCGACCCCGAGAGTCGATCCTGGGGGAATGAATTGATGAATCCAGTCACTTGCTTGAATACGGGTATTTGGAGTTGTGTAAATATTAAGAAACATCAAAGTCCAAAGAATAGTTGAAAGCACAATTGTCCCAGAAAATATAATGAATTTTCTAGCCTTTTTGATATTACTCAGGATATGCTTGCTCAAAATGACATGAGCTATAAAATTGTAAACAACACAGACGCCGTACCCTGCCATGATGGTAAAAAATGGATATAAAGGAAGCATGTATCGCATAAATTTGACAGATGATTTTCCAATAATTACAAAATAAAAAAAATAGAAAAGAAAAAAAATTATGAATGACAAACCTGCCCGTCCAACAGGCGGGTTACGAAATTTTAATGATTTAACAAAATTGACAATTCCAATCAAGAAAAATAAACTTATAATAGGCCCTAAACCCCAAATGAATATATTTTTAAGATAATAAAAATAGGGTAGAGTACCAACGTATTGAAGAGTGTAAGGAAAGATGTATGGATCGGAATTCATTTTAATTTGTTGTAAAACTTCGTTAATAAATTGCTGGTATTTAATAAATGCGTAGGGCATAAAAAGATATGAAAAAAGCGTGGCGAGAACTGCGAATAATAATATCGAAATTAAACTTTGGCCGTAATAATTCGAGCTAAAAAAAGTTTTTTTTGAAATTTTCTTTGGAATTACTAGAGCTAATATAATGATAGGCATAAAAATAATTGCAGTTATTTTTGTTGTAAGAGCCGCCGCAAATGTTATTGATATGAAAAATATGCGCTTGAAGTAATCTCGAGTAAACTCGATAGATTCGCTTCGAGATTTATTAAATAGTAAAAGTAAATAAGCGAGCAATGTTACAAATAGAGTTAGGAAAGTATCAACAATAAAAAAGTGACTATTTTGAATAGGGAAAAAGGCTAATGAATAAAAAAAGGATGACCATAATGCCAGAGACTTTTTTTTAAAAATTAATAACGCTAAATGATAGATGATAAAAATTACAAAAAGGTCACAGATTGTTGAAAGAAGTCTCCCAACAACCAACATCCCATCATATGTTGTGATATTCCATCCTAAAGCCCAATCTAGGAATTGACTAACGCCTGTAAGTAGATAAACTGGGAGACTTCCGTAGTTGAAAAAGTCTGGATCGAGATTTGACCAGAAATTTATTCGATCTGCGACCATAATAAGCATTCTCTCATCGGGATGAAAATGAAAACCCGAGTCCCACATAATAGGAACCAGTCGAAGTATTACTGCAAAAACTAGTATTGAGGGCAGGACAAACCAATTAAAATTACTTTTTTTATGCTTCATTAATATTTCGTATTAATGTTTTAATTGTTTAATGAAATTTACCGCGTCTTTAAGTGACATGAATTTATGAGGATAGGAAATTCCTTTGTCTAAATTATTAGTTATCCAGAGTCCAGTTGTGTTTGTCTGCTTTGTAATGTTGGAAACAATATCCCAGTTATCTTCAACAAAATAATCAAGCTTCAATTCCTTCAGCTTTTTAACCTTGAATAAATGAGGTTGCATGTTGTTTTTATTATGAAATACACCTTTAAAGTATCTTTTTGCATTCATTCGTTTAATCCACCAAGTAAAATCTCCTTTTAGGCAGTCGTATCTACTAGTTACGATATATGCTTCAATTTTTCCATCTTCAACTAATTGCTTTATTTCATCCAATCCTTTTGCCATTTTAAAACTTGAGAGATGAACTAGTCTCCAAATGAGTTGTTCTAAAGTAGTTTTTGGATAATAAAAATGGGTTTTGCACACTTTTTCAGGATTGATTAGGTATTTAACTGCCAAAGTTATTGGCCGAAAAACACGTGCTGGATTGTAAAGAAGTACACCATCTAAGTCAAAACCGATCTTTAGTGGTTTATTTATATTGATTTGCTGTTTCATTGATTATGATTAAAATTCAATTATACTAGAGATTGGCGGAAGTCAGTTAAGCTAAAAATAAACGTCATTTGTTAATTAGTTTTTGAGAAATATATGTTACCAGTACTACTTGATATTGGCTTTATAAAGATCCATACATTAGGCGTTTTTTATGTTTTAGCATTCTTTTGGGGATCATTTTTTCTTTGGAAAAATATTTCATTAACTTCTTTCAAAGAAGATCAGATATTTGACGCATTGTTTGTAGGACTTTTTGGATCATTAGTTTTTGGTAGAGTCGCATATGTCCTGATGAATTTTGATGATTTCGGTTTTAATATTCTAAGGTATATTTTACTAAATGGATATCCAGGGATTCATTTTCTGTCTTCTTTAGTAGGATTTATAATTTTTATCTATCTTTTTTCAGTAAATAAAAAATTTTCATTCATGAAATTTATTGATTACATGATTCCTCCAATTTTGCTTACTGTAGGAATTGGAAAGCTTGGAGCTTTTTTTTCAGGTTCAGAAATTGGCTCGCAAACTAATTTTTTCCTCTCTTTAGCTTATCCAAATCTTGATGGCGTTCGTCACTTAACCGCTTTTTACGAGGCGATTTTGTATTTTGTAGGAGCTTATTTTGCATATCAAATAGTTATGCAAATTCGAAGACAGTTGTATTATCCTGGATTTAGTTTGATCATTGGAGTACTAATAGTCAGTTTAATAACAGTAGTTTTAGATAATATCTATGCATTTCGGACTGTTGTTGGGGGATTGTATATTGACTTCTGGGTATCTTTAATCTTGGTGTTGACAACAAGTGGGTACGTTGTTTATTATTTCAGGGAACACTTGCTTCAGTTTGTTAAAAATATTTATCTTAAGACTTTTAAGAAAGCAAGTGACACAAAAATATGAATATAAAAAAAATTGAATTTCAGTTCAAAGAAGAAATGGCTAAGATAAAAGGTCAGATGGAAAAGTTGAAGATGGGTGATCCGTTTCAAGATCCTGATCATGTAATTGATAATGCATCAGTCGATACTGATGTTCGAGAACAAGAAGCTCATCAGTTGATCGAAGTTGAACTTTCAACTCTGTCAAAAAGACTTAATGATATTGAAAGAGCGATTAGCAGAATCAATTCTAAAAAGTACGGCATATGTGCTCGTTGCAGTAGAGATATTCCAGAAAAAAGATTAGAGCTCTTGCCTGAAGCTGCATACTGTGTTGATTGTGAAGATAAATTAACTTCTTGATTGTCTTGTAGTACTCTATTATGGTAGAGTAGAGAAATGAGCAAATACTCATATCGAAGGAATATAATCTATGCACTTTTATTAATCGCACTGATTTTTTATGTAATTTATAAAGTGGTAAATTTGATTTTCTCATCACTTTTTATACAAAAACCAGATAGGATAAACTTCATATTGTATGGTCCTGAAACAAAATATTACTCTCTTGATGCACGTTATAGTCAAAATTACGTGATCCCATTTAATCCCGATGTTCAGGTAAATGTTCCCGGAGGCTATGGCAAGTATCCAGTTGGATCAATCGGCAAACTTGCACGATTGGAAAAGGATGAAGAATTGATTAGAAAAACTTTTGCATCAACTACAACGACATTTGTTCACTTTGCTTTTAATAAATCATCAGATGACATTTATTATGAAAATTGGGATGAAAAAGGAGGAAAACCATCGATCAAAGAAATATTATTCAGTTCGAGCAATGCCTCTGTTATAGACAGGATTTATATCGCAATCTCTTTAATGAATAATACCGATAATGAATTCAAACTAATCTCATATCAAAAAGCGCGCGACGACGTTCTCAACGATGTTATATTTCACGAGGATGAGTATATAAAAAATAGCATTGGACTCCTGTATCAAACAAGATATCGGAACGATCATGAAAGTGTCCAAGTCAGGTATCCGAAAGATTATCGTACTGCAGAGGGTATTAGTTCGATTTTAGAAGGTAATGGAATTAAAGTAAGTGACATCTCATACGATATTGAGAAAAGAGATCGTTGCAGTGTGATTTACTCAAAGGAAAAACCGTCAAGCACGGCAAAAGATATTGGGGCATATTTTAACTGCCCCTTAATTAATGGTAAAACAGATGTGTATGATATACTTTTTGTTCTAGGGGAAGTGGAGGATGATTGGAGGATAAATAGCAATTAAAAATTAAATTATGGAATTACTACTGAGTTTTATATTTATAGCTTTATTATCTTTGGGATTTGCGTGGAGATCAATGGGTGATTATCACTTACCTGACGAGATAGCAAAACTGATTTCTTTAGAGCGGATGAAAGGTAGTATTATCTTTTTTAAAGATAAAGTGACACATTACTCCTCTTCTTCTTCGTCATCTTCAAGTTCGACAATGCGCTCTAAGTCTCGTCCTTCTTGATATTCCTGCCATTTCTCATCGTCAAGAGCTAGTCCTCCCTCAACAAGCTCATCTTCATCATCATCTTTATCAAGGTCATCAGGCTCTTCAGCTGATTCAATTTGTTGAATGTCTGAGAGCATTACATGTGGATTTGAAGGGAAGGATGGATATAATCGGACTTTTTGACCTTTGGATAATTCTCTAATAAATATTGCAACATCTAAAAGTCCGACCTCTTTAATATGAGCTGAGTACAAGCTTTTTTCATTTATGAAGTATGTAAGTCTTTTTGAGATGTCATCAGGTAGAAAACCAATATATTCGTCATTTTGAGTCCTAACCTCAAGTTTTCTTCTTTTCTCCTTCATGATTACTTCTTCTCCGATACTGATTCCAGCTAAGTCTTCTTTGTGGCCAAGATTAACGAGATGGACTGTTCTGGTCTTGCCTGGAATGTCGATGAAAAGGTCTGGGTTGAACTTAAAGGTTGTATTGTTTCTTTTTTTATTTTTTTCAGAGAGAATTGATATTTTTTCTAGATGTTCCTCAGCTATATTATTTTTTGGCTGAAGTTTCAAAACGACCTGATAAGCTTTTTTAGCCGCTACAAGATTATTTTGTTGCATTAGGGCAAAGCCAAGACGAAGATGGGCAAATAAATTATCTTTTTCAATTTTTATAATCCGCTTATTTTGTTTTATAGCCTCGAGCCAATCTGCATTTGCGGCAGCTTCTATTGCTAAATGTTCAAATTCGTCAACGGTTTCCATGATAAGTGAGTATAAGTGAATTATCGAGATTGTCAATAGGGAACTCGCAACATGATCGAAGGGATTGTATAATAAAGTTTATGAGTTTTAAAATACATATTATGCAATTTTTCAACAACATCTTATTGAAAATGAATTTTTCAATTTTATTAAAAAAAAGAGCATTTAAATTCATAAACTATATTCCTAAACGAGTTCGTATTGTTGCAATGACTGGGGCTATGTCTGCTGCTATGCTCACTAGTACTTTTTTCCCATTTTCTCAAACATGGCAGTTGTTTGTTTTAATTCTATTATTAGTCGCTTATTTAACAACGTATATTGCTGTATTTGAGGGGATCGATGGGGTAGAGTGGATTGCACTTTTTATAATGCCTATTTTATTTTCAATAGCACTATACCTATTTTATTCAATGTTGCCTGTTCGTTGGCTGACAAGACTTCCATTTCTCGTACTTTTTTCACTTGGATACTATGGCGTCTTACTAACTACTAATATTTTCAATATTGGGGTTGATAGAAGTTTGCATCTTTACAGAGCTGCATTTTCAATAAATTTTTTGTTTCAATCATTAGTGATTTTTATTTTTACGATGGTAATTTTGTCATTTAGATTGAGCTTTTTTATTAATAGCTTTCTCCTAGGATTAATCTGTTTTATTTTATCCTTTCAGTTATTTTGGTCTGTGGAGCTCCCAGAAACTGTTGGAAAGAAATTCATTACTTTTTGTCTTGTTTTATCAGTCCCATTGACCGAATTTGCACTTTTGCTGTCATTTATTCCAATGAGCATAAATATTGCAGCTTTGGCTTTTACAGCAGGGTATTACGCACTTTCGGGAATTATTTACAATTATATAGCAGAAAGGCTTTTTCCAAATGTAATCCGGGAGCACGTCTCTGTATTCGTCTTCGTTATTGTGATAGTGCTTTTAACTATTTCCTGGTAAATAATACTATTATTTATCCTACACTGAAAGTTTCAATACTTACCAGAAAGTAGAGGAGAGGGGAGTATAAAATATACGAACGTGAATATATCGAATAACCTATAATAATTAATTCACTTAATTAACTATAGGGTATAGTTAATTATTGATTAACTGATAATGTATTTTGATATAGTTAATATGTATTTGTGGATAACATTATCTTTTTTCGTGGGTTGTTCTCTTTTGAAAAGGCTCCATATAAGTCTAAATGTATAATATTAGCAATGTTAATTATTCATTGCTGTTTTGATGAGTTGATATAGGAATATTGACAATATCCTCTTAAAAAAAGCTCTTTATAAGAGTGGTTGTATTTACTCAAGGTTGGACTTTCTATTTGAAACTTGTTAGAAAGTATTCGAAATATTTATCTAGTGAATGTGTGTACTTCTTTCAGCATCTGGTACAAGTTAACTGAATCATAAAAAACATGTATTTATGCTCGAAAGAGAGAGTATATGAGACGTCGTAAAATGTATCTTTTACGACGTCTATCTTAATTTGGTACGGAGTAGTGCGGTTTTTGGGTTTTATAATTAATTTCATTTTTGTAGTTATTAATTATTTTTTATAATTGTATTTCTCGACTAAATATGCTCTTTTGTGCTGAAAAATCAAGTATTTATTTTTCACTTCCCTATCTCTAATTTATTACTTTTGCAAAACTCTAGCATTTATTTTCTCCTTAATACTCCCCTTTTCTTTATAGTTCGTGTAAGTGTTTAGGGAGTTGGACGCTGTTGAGTAGTGTATGGTCATACCACTACGAGATACGACACGACATCTCAACAAACAGAAGTCGAAAATGAGGAAGATGAATAGTCAGACGCTTATGATTTACAGTCGATAATATTACCGAGATCTTTCATTAATTTTATAACAGGAATAAAAAGAGTGTTGGTTTATCAAGATGATAATGTTATGGGTTGATTATATCCCGCGCCAGAGAGACAGGATTTTATCAGTAATATAGCTAAAATAATAAAGCGGTGAGACGATATAATCTTGGGTAAAAAGATACTTGACTTCAAATCCGCCAAAGCCACGTTTGAATAAACTCAAACCTTCCCAGGCGCGAGGAGTCCGACCAGAGTCATAAATTCCATGAAAGCTATAATATTTACACCCGCGGCGTTTTGCTTCTAAGATGGCATTCATTTGTAGAAGATATGCTGCTGGATATTTGGTATGAATCGATGCACCCTGATGATAGTATCCGCTGGCTTTTGAAAAAACGATAATAGATGCGGCTAATTTTTTAGGGGCCCCTTCCTGGGCGAATTTTGGGGGTATGGAATTTTTTGGACTGTTATGAAAACCTGAAATAAATATCTTTACGTTATTAACCTCTGAAAAAGAGTTAAATTCATTAAAAATGTACTTATCTGAGTAAGGTGTGAAATTTTCACGAACTGCTGTTTGATGATAAAGAGTAAGAAAATCATTGACTGCTGATTTATCTGAATCTGATGTCACGGAAATATTTTGGCGTTTTGCAAGTCTGATCGCATATCGAGTATTTTTTCGCATAACGGACAGAATTTGATCTTCAGATTGTGTGACGTCTAAAACCCACATAGTTTCGGCATGAACATAGATTGGGGAAGTTTTAAAACCTAAACTCTTGAAAAGTTTCAAGTGTTTATCATTGCGATCTAAAATAGGCGCTATTCTAATGAACCAGAACTTTTCACGTATGGCAACTGACTTCAGATACTTGAGCAATTCATTAAGTTGGTGTTTTATATCATTGATTTGATTAAGGTCAATATGCTGGGCTAACTTTTTTTCATGGATATTAAATAGAGGACCGTGTGGGACAAAAAGATACTGTCCGCGTTTTGATCTTACTTTCACGACAAGGGCAATTGCAAGTAATTTTTCATTTTCATAAAGCCCAATTCTTTCGATCTCTTGACCACAAAGAATCTGAAATTGACCCCACTCCCATGAGTGATGAAAACTTGGCTCGCCAACACGCTCAAAAAATTCATTCCAAATTGATTTATCTAAAATTGGCTTGATTATCATTGATGATTGAGTTCATCGTTTATAACGGCTGTCACTTTTTTTACCTCATCTAAAGTAATATTGGTAGGTAAATTGATTATTTTATTATTAATTTTTTCAGCAACAGGACAAGATCCGCGAATATATCCGACTTGTTCAAGGTCAAGCTCTTTTGGAGCCACGGGTTGAGTATACCACGATCCGAGAAGAACGCCTTTTGAGCTAGAACGATTTAACGTTTTTTTTTGATCCCCAACTACCAATGGATATCTGGATAAGGGACCGGAATATTTTATTGAATTATTTACAATATTATTGTTGTAATAATCCACGGCTGCAGTTCTTCGATCGACGACGTCGTTAAATGTGTCAAGTTGTTGGAGTAGCAGTAGTGCGCAAACATTTGGAAAAGAATGAAGAAATGTAATATCAAATTCTCCTTTTTTCTCTCTCGTTGTAATTTCCTTTAATATCAAGCCAAAGTAGTTTAGAAATGCATGAATTATTTTTCCAATCCATATATTATAGGTTAATTTAATTAAATATGCCTGAGGTTGGTAGATGAGAATTTTAAAAATAAACCAGTATGAAGGTAAAGTGAGTTGGCGCTCCATATCACGCATTTTTGTTGTAGTTTTTTTATTTTGTGAAATAATTGCTCCGCCAAAAACGCTTGAAAAGGCTTTGGAACGGCCAAACGACATCAAAATAGTTCCTTCATATTTTTTCATATGAAATTTTTCGGGATCAAAACCATGGGCAACATCATGAATTATCTCGATTTTATGTTTTTTTGCAAATAGTGTAATTTCGGTTTGATATTTAGGCGATATCCCAAAGGTGTGTTGGAGAACTATAACTTTTGAACGATTTGAGTATTTTTTTTTCAAATCATTAATATTCATTGAGTAGTCATCTGAATTGATATCGACATATATCGGTTTTAAATTCAGCTTCAGGATAGGCAAGACCACAGCTTCACACGTGAAGCCTTGTACTAAAATTTCGTCTCCCACATTTAGATTCAGATTTTTTAAATACTGATACAGCGCTGCCCGACCGGTCAAGAACGTTGAAATTTGAGAATCAGATCCAAAAAAACGAAATTTAAGACGTCGTTTAATGTATTGCTTTGACTTCCCTCTTCTCCACCTCAATGGTTGAAAAAGTAATTTTAATGCAAGAATAGCATCTCTTTTGGTGATATTTGGCGCAAAATCAGTGATAATCATAAATTTATATTAACTCTCTCCCCCACTGTTGACTTGTTTCAGTAGCCTGCTAAGATCAGTATCTGCAAATTTACCTTCAATAAGAACTACAGAGTCTTTATTAATTTTTTTAAGAACTAAATCTATCAAACTTGAGACGTCGTTTAATGTAATTATCTGATTACTTTTATTTTTCTTATCAAATGATTGATCTGTTGTAAAAAGTTTAATTTTTGTATCTTTTAGTTGATGGGATATTTTACTATAAGATGCACTTTTTTCTACTCCCAATTCGATTATCCCCTGAGTAATGATTATTTGATTTTCAGACGGAAAAATTTTTAAAACATCAATTGCAGATAGAAAACCATCAACATTTGAGGTGGCTCCGTCATGGATGAACGTTGCGCCATGTGCTCCTTTATGGAGCGATAGTTTTCCTGGAATTTGAGAGATAGAATTTACTGCGGTAAATATTTCGTCAAAATTCATGCCAAGATCATGCGCGAGGCCAATACATGGAAGTAAATTTAAAATAGCGTGCTTCCCGAGAAGATTTGTTTTAAGGTTAAACTCGAGATTGCCGATCTCTACTTTTGCAGTAGTTCCAAGTGGAGTAACCATTACTTCTTTAGCTGAAATATCAGCATCTGCATGTCCATACTTCTGACAACCTGGCAAGTCATTTAACAAACTTTCAATATTTGGTACAGTTGAGTTGATATATACTTGATTTGTTTTTAAAACACTGTAAAGTAGAGATGACTCCTCTTTTATAAGAGCCTCCCTACTCCCGTAAAGGTCAAGATGTTGATTTCCAAGACCAGTCAAGATTCCAGCCGAAAAGGGAATATATCCAACTGCTGATTTGATTTCGCCCGCTTTGTATGCCCCTGCCTCAATAATCATAATCTCAGTATCTTTGGTAAGATTATTATTGATGCATTTTGCGATGCCGACATCAGTATTCATATTATTATCTGTTTTTGCAACCTTGTATTTTGTTGACAAAATATGATATAGATATTCTTTGACTGAGGTTTTGCCAAACGATCCTGTAACCCCTATAAAGATTGCATTAGTTTTTTTAATTTTTATTCGAGCCCTCATTATCAATAATTTTCGAACAATTCCTGACGGAATGCTTGTGATACTGACAATTATTGAAACAATAAATAGTGCTAGAAAAGGCGAAATGATCAATGAGTAGAATGCAAACTGATAAGCTAAACGGCTTTCAAATATATATAAAAAAGATATTAGGAGAAATGATATTAACAGGCCAACATTCAAGATGTTGCGCAAAGTCAGGGCTGGTCTTTTCACATTTGCATCATAGAGTGTATTCAGCCAACCGGATTCGCGATACATTGAGATAATCCGATCAAAGCGATATTCTTTGATTTGAAAAACATAAATCAAGTGAATACCCTTGATCAAAATCCAGAGGTAATTTATAAGTATTAATAATATCATCTTTAGACATTATACGGCATTGTGATGCAGTTTAGGCACTTAAAAATGTCTTGATTTTTTCCCAAACTAGATCCGGTTTAAGAAGTGGCAAGGCGTGGCCAAAGCCTGGAAAAACATAAAGTTTTGAGTTTGCAATATTTTTTTCTAGTTCATAAGCCCAAAGAACCGGCGTATATGTATCTTCCTCGCCCCATAAAATAAGTGTTTCAGCTTTGATCCTAAACACTTCCATGGTCATATCTTGGGTTAGAATTTTACGTAAATTTTTTTCAAGATGTGTAAAATTTAGGATATCTGACTCGCGATGAAAAATACGATAATAAGGTGTTTTCAAGATTGGCTTTACCATATCTACGAAAGTTTGAAGCGAGAGTGGAAGTTTTTGAACCATCTTTGCCATTTTCGAAATTTTATTACTTCTTTTAAATGCTGATCCGCAGAGAATTAATCGATTTATTCTATCAGGACAACGACTGGCAATATATATCCCAATTTCTCCTCCAAAAGAATGCCCAAAATAGTCAGGTTTATTAATATTTTCAATTTTTATAAAATCCTCAATAAGTCTAGCATAACCTTCAATCCCCCAGTGAGGAGGCGGTTGGTCACTTTTGCCAAATCCTGGGAGATCAAGAAGATAGCATGTGTATTGGCTAGAAGCAATTTTTGCCAATTTATGAAGACTATAAAGGTCTCCTCCCCAACCATGAATAAATATGATTGGTAGTCCTTTTCCTAATTTTTTAAAATGAATTTTTCGTCCATAAATGGTGACATACATAAGGTTCTATATTTTTGCTTGGACCTCAGATTTTAAAAGTTCTTTAAACTTTTCAGCCGAGTTTGGGGTTTCTAGCTTCTTACCGTTCATATAAAAAGTTGGTGTTCCTTTAACTCCAAATCCAAGACCTGAAGTATAATCAGCTTGCACTTTATCCTTTGTTTCTTTTGATGAAAAATCAGCTTTAAATTGATCAATATCTAGACCAATTTCTTTTGCATATTCTTTGAACAACTCTAATGGATTATCGCTTTCTGACCACTCTTGTTGATTTGTAAATAATTGGTCATGCATGAGGAAATATTTACCTTGATTGCCTGCAGCTTCAGCACCTTGCGCAGCCATTCTTGCATTCACGTGAATACTGTCCAAAGGAAAGTCACGATAGACAAATTTCGTCTTACTCATTATGGAGTCTGCAAAGTCCGAGTCAGATTCTAGCTCTTTGAGAAGCGCTGTATACGCCCCACACGCTGGACATTGGTAATCGCTGTACTCTACGAATGTGTTATCTCCATCCGTAGTCCATTTCACGTGATCGTCTTTTGAGATCGATGTTAATTCTGGAAAATATTCAATTTGGGGCTTACTGGTAAGCATAAATGAGGCATATAAAAAGATTATTGTAGCTAAAATTCCACCCCCCAAAGTCAAAATTTGTTTTTGTTCCATAAAGTATTATACAAATATTATTAAGCTATAACAGTGAATTATCTGCTCGATGAAATCATTCCATTGATAACGTTTTCTGAAAATTCTGATAATATTTTTTGATAAAAATCCCAAAGTACCTCTGCATCGTCGAATGCGCGATGTCTATTATTACAGTCGAATCCAAAGCGAGCAATAATTGAGTTTAAATTATGTTGCTTGAACTGTGAATAAAGTCGTCTTGACAACTGGACGGTACAGAGTTGTTTCATGGAAAGCTTCATATCAAAACGTTTGAATTCATTTTTCAAAAATCCATGATCAAATCGAACATTGTGAGCAACAAAAACGGTATTTTGTAAAAGTTCATAAACTTCATCTTTCACAATCTCAAATGTGGGAGCATCTTCGAGATCATCAGGAGTTATCCCCGTGATCTGAGTGATAAAAGGTGAAACATGTGTCTCTGGATTTATAAGTTGATTGTATTTTTTAACAATCATATCGTTTTCTACTCTCAAGATTCCAATCTCAATTACCCGATCATGACGCGCGCTGGTTCCGGTGGTTTCTATGTCTACGAAGGAATATGTCATGATGGGATAATTGATTTATTCAATATGCACTTAAAAGTGAGATAATCGGCAGTTGCGATCATTGAAATATTATATCAATTTTATTTTTGGCAGCAGGGAGGTATTTTTTCACTTGACGATTTCTTCTTTGAATCTTTTTGTGCTTTTATCAATCGATACAATCCATATCCGGCAAGAATCACAAATGCAAAGTCAAGTCCGGGAATGCGGCGAACAAATTCGGTCACGGTGAGTGCGACTTGATTAATTTGCTTTGTTACCGCGACTTCTCCCATTTCCATCGAAAGATTTCCGGTGAGAGTAAGTCCAATCATGAGGAATCCCGTCGTTACAAAAACAACACAGGCAATGATATTTGAGACAAAAATCGGGTAGATATTTCCCGCAATTGATACGGTCATTACTCTTTTCTTAAATATTGGATTTTCAAGTATATTTTTCTTCTGGATAAAAAATGAAGCAATATATAGCGGTGTTACCATGCCAAGGACATAGGCCAAGCCAACACCAAGAGCGAGTAGTATCGATGGCGAGACGGCGCTCAATGTCATGACGCCGAGAAGTACCGGTGCGCAACATGCTGAGGTGATTCCTGAAAAAATGCCAAGGGTAAAGGTTGATGCGATATCGTTCTTGTTTTGTTTTTGATGAAATCGAAAATTCATCGGGAGTTTTACACCAAGAAATGAAAAAAAACCAATGATGATCATAATAAATCCACCGATGACATATGTGTAGTCGTGGAGACTAAAAAAAAGATCAGAAAGAACCTTGGCTCCCAGTACGACGGGAAGCATCACCACAAAGATTCCTGCAGAATATACCAGCGTCATCCCAATGACATGAGATTTCTCCTTAAAAACATTTCCCAGATAGGCGGGAAAAAGATAAGTGATGCAACAGGGAGCAAATAGTGCCACCATACCCGCAATGAATGCGGCAAACAGAGAGATTTGATACATGATTATTTTTTCACAACTGTTGCGGTAATATCTACAGCCATTTTTGCAAAATTTGAATTATCAGTTTCAATATATATTGTTCGAGTCAGATCTCCAAGGTCTGTATCATCTTTGTGAACCGCAGGATCAAAGGAAACATCCACTGCGGTTGATTCATATGCTTGAAGAGACTCTTTTTCTACAATGGCGCTGGTACAGCCACACGAGGTGCTAACTCTTGTTATGTTTAATGGTTGTGGTGTGTTGTTTGTCAAAGTAAATGTAGTTGTTGCGATATCGCCATATATTACTGTTCCCAAATCTCGCGAATCGGGCTGCAGCATCACGCCGATTCGTTGTGCTCGGTATACTTGTGTCCCCCCTTCAAGATCATAGATTGTCGTATAGCCCATTGATGCCAAGGTCTGAGATGCCTCGCGGCTCATGGATCCCGAACGACAGTAAACAAGGATTGGAGTGCTTTTGTCTGCTGGAAGTTGGTCTATATTTTCTTCAAGTTTGTCATAGGGAATAAATGCATCTGAATCTGAGATATGTGCTTGTTCTGGCGTATGAACATCAAGCACAAATGTTTCTTGCTTTGCAGAAAGTTCGTCAAACTGGTCAGGATTGATGAGTTGAATATCAGCATTTGACAAAGTATCAGCGTTTTGGTCTGTTTTTTGACCTTTCTGAGTATAAAAATATACTCCAGTAACAATTAAAATAAAAACGACAATAATGATATTTTTATTATTCATATGATTAATTATTTACTTCTGAAACTTCGGTTACTACATTTGCTTCGGCAGTAAATACGAGTTGTGGGTTTGACTTATCATTTGTTTCCATTGTGATCTCTCTTGAAATAGCACCGACTCCACTGGGACCATGAAATGCAGGATCATATGTGGCGATTACTTCGGCAGTTTTTCCTGGTGGTATCTCGGACACATACGGAGACTTCGTATGCATGCCAAACTCTGGCGAGGTTGTATCCCCTATTTTTATCTGTGCCGTTGTGCAGGCGCAAGAAGTCACGACATTAAATATTTTTAATGGCTCAGTTCCGTCGTTTTTTATCGTGTATGTGGCACGTACCTTTCCATCATTTATACCGATCGTCCCCCAGTCATAATCTGTCTCACCCGTTACCACTTTAACATTTGATGATGACTCAATTTTTGAGGTTGTATTACCTAGTGAAAGCAATGCATAACTTCCGCCGATGAGAATTACGATGCCGAGAATGAATCCTACGATTACTTTGATGTTCATATAGTATTTAAGAATTGATAAATTTCTCAGGATTTTTTTTGAACTTTTCGAAGCATCCCGATGCGCAAAAATAATATTCATGATTGTTTTCCTTCAACGCATATCCAGCGGTTTTTGGGCTGATTCTCATACCACAGACGGGATCGTGTACGAGTGGCAAAAGGTCGGTCATTTTTTGGGAAAAACCATTTGCAAGCTCATCATCCGCATGACGTTCAATGAGTATTTCTCGAAGTAAATCGCTTGCCTTGATAAAATTTCTATGTGAAAGTTTGTAATAAATTTCTTTTCCATCTTTGCGAGTAGTTACAACTTCAAGTTTTCTGAGGACCATAAGATGCTGGCTGAGATTTGCTTGTTCAAGATCAAGCATGGTCTGAATTTCAGAGACGGTGAGTTCTTGATCTCGTAGAAGATGGATGATTTCAAGCCGTTTTTCATTGGCAAGTGCTTTGAGTAGCTGTGTATGAAGCCTGAAAATAATATGATACATATTCGATAAATTGAATATAACATGAAGTCTACCTTTTTGTCAAGACGATATTCAATTACTATTTGAACACAAAGTAATACTCTCTCATGAGATATGTAGTAGATTTTGAAAAATAATATTAATCCTTATCCATAGCATGAAAAACAATTTATTTGATTAGTCCACCAACAACTTTCATGTCATGGTCTGCAAAAATCTTTACAATTTCTTCTTTCGTAGGTGGAGATGTCCATTTGTCTGTAACCTTAAAAAATGCTTCCATCTTTCCTGCCGGCAAATAAGAAACTATCATCTTCCCTTTTTCTGTCAACTGTATGAAAGCGTGTTGTACATTTCTGGGAAGAAAAATTGTGTCGCCTGATTTCATTTGATATTTGTCGTCACCAACTTGAAATACATACTCTCCTGCAATGACATAAAACCATTCGTCTTGAAAAGGGTGAATATGCAAAGGGGGTCCTCCATTTGGCGTAAGTCCGGTTTGCTCAAACACTGCCAGATCATTTTCAGTGTCAGCCCCGGAAATTTTTATGTCTAAGTTATTTAAGGTGACACCCTTCATTTTGTAGTGCTCACCAAATCTGGCATCACCTGCATGTATTTTAAATCCTTTATTATTTCTCATATTGTTCTCCTTATAACTTAATAATTGTAATCCTTTATAAAGTTTCCTTGTCATATTAAATTCAACTACTTTTTTTCGTTAGATTTAGTTTGGTAGCCAACAACTAGACCTGCCCAAAGAAATCCAAACGCAAATAAAGCTATAATAAAGCCAGAAAGCTCTATGTTATTTATCGAGTCTACTTTGACACCAACGATATAACCACCCATGGCAGCAAATAGCAACAACCACAACACTTTGGGTAGCAGTTTTTTGATATTGTCATTCATTCAAATTCACCTCCCTTTGTGTTGAATTCAATTATTTTGCCTAACTCGTTTTTATTCAAATTTCTCTCATTATTTTAGCAACGTATTGTATGCTATACAAACTATTGTAATTATTTATCTATGTTAAATATTTTAAGCAAAATTGAAGATGTTTTGCATCTAAAAAACTATAGTCCTAGCACTTGAAAAGCATATTTAACTTACATAAAAGAGTATATCAGCTTTTCTAAAATATTTGACATAACAGAAAAGCAAAAAGCTATTGAGAAGTTTTTGCTAGATAAACATAATAGAAACCAATGATCGGGACGGGAATGACACAAGATACCCCGATGCTCTCTCGTCGGGGAGTATCATTAGTCAAGCTTCTAGCCTAGCCCATGGCGTTTATCACCACAATCACACTAGACATGCTCCAAGGGTTCTATTTTATATCTTTTTTCTTCTCTTCAAACTCCTTTTTATCAATCTCACCCTTGACATAGCGCTCTTTGAGAATATCCAATGCTGACTTTTCTTGCATATGAGTTTTATTCTGATCAGCAATCCATTTTACCAAGGTGACAATACCGAGAATTATTAAACCCCAGAACAAGATCATGAAGATCCATCCGAATCCCCATCCAAATGTGCTCATAGAATTTGAACCAAAGTTCCCCATCATAGATTTTCCACCTCCCCTCGTCCCACCGAAGCTCTCTGGAGCGAAGGCGGATCCCATCATCCCAAATGTACTATTTTCTCCACAACCCAAATAATTACTTCCCATGGCAATATGTATCCGTCGCAGTGACTCAGAGCCTTCCCCACCCATCATCTGGTCCATTACTTCATGGGCTTGCCCAGGATGCTGCTGTTCCATCACTGCATCACCAAGTCGTTCTAAATCATCATCGTTTATCTTTTCACAATCTAGTTTTTGAATTGTTTCAATCTTCTGATTTGTCAAGAGTTCTTGGAGTACTATCTCAACTGACTCGGTGTGCGTACGGTCCTCGCCAAAAGTATTTTGTGGAAAAAAAACGTTTATCCCCGCCATGAACATGGCGATAAAAATCAGTTTTTTCATAGATTATTTTGAATTATTGATAATAGTTTGAATTACTTGATCAATTTCTTCAGGCAATGTACCCAACTTGGCATCGGGAAAAAACTGGGAAAGAATAATGGGTCGCATGCCAGAAATAAATATTTTTCCTTCTTTAGTATACACATTTATCTTACAGGGCAAACAGAGACCGATGTTTATATCAGCTTGAAGGACCGCAAAAGCAGATTTTGCATTACAGATTTCAATGATTTTAAACGGCTCAATTTCAAAGTCTTTGGCTCCAAGTGTTGCTTGCACGTCATGAATATGTAGCACCTTAAAACCGGCTTTGCCAGTTTCCTGTTCAACAGTCGTCACTGCATCATCAAATGTCTTGTTTGTTTGTACGGTGTAATCAAAATCCATGAGTTTTTATTAAAATGTTAATTCAAACAGGGTGTAATTCTCCGACCTGCCCCGCCGCCGCGGGGGAATATCCTGAGTGGACGGTGAAGGAGGTGGGGAGGTTCCTATAACTCCAGATTAAGTGAGTCCTCTGCAAACAAGAATTTCTTTTGTCCGCTTGCCTCACCCACTTCATTCTTCATTTCAAAAATCAAATAAAATTTATTATCAATAATCTCTGTACGTACCGTGTCAACAAAATTCTCCATTTTGTGTTCCTTTCCAAACCAATCTTTAAAATGAGTATATGCTGGTTGATCAGAAAAAGACATATAAGACAGAGTCGCATTAACGATTTCTCCGTCGCGCATACTCAACAATGTTAACCCTTGGCAAGAAGTTCCACAGTGACGCAGGAAAATAATATTGTTATCTCCTAGCCAATGTAGGTCACTTGTCACATCCCAAGACGGGTGATTCGAATAGAAAATTTCCCAAGTTTTGCCCTCATTCAAATCAAGAAGCATAATTGAAAGTTCTTGATCACCAGGTTCATAGGAAAAAATAGCTTGTTGTCGTGACGGGGATAAAGCAAAATCTCGAAGCGGTTTGTCATTAAAATATACTTGCTTTTCAGAGCCATCTTTAGACGCAAATACACCATCAAACTTCCCCTGAGAAGTATTTTCGAAATCAAAAGGAATCATCTTTTGTATATCTATTAAATTTGTTGGATTGGCAGCAACTGGTGAAAAAGAAGACTCAACCTCACTCACGTTAGTCTGCAATCTTACAAAAGCCAGTGAAATGAGGACAACTAACAAAAAGCTGAAAAGTAAATATTTCTGTTTCATAATTTGAGAAAAAACACCTTTGCTTCTCGCCTATATTGATTGGTATAAGAAACAATGAGCGTCGGTTGTTGATCTTCAGCCCAACTTGGAGTGCTAATACTATCATCGTAGTAATGATTGCCCCCCTGCGTTGGATCAACCAGCTCGCCTGAGATGACCTTGCCAGCAATTTCATATGCTTTTTTCCAAGCTTGTCGGTCGATTTCCTTGCCCGTATGGAAAGGATCTTCGACAAATGGACGATTATCATCTCCAAGATTAAAAGCACTAAAATGACTGGGCTTGGTAATTACTTGCCAATAAGTATCTGGCCACCCGCTACTTGCGACGCGGTTCTTAATCACCCAACCAATAGCGATCCTAGCTTTGTCTGGTACTAAGGTATTTCTTGCTTCGCCAAATAGGGCTCGAGCTAATATGATTTGGTCAGTGTCATCAACAAAATCTCCAGTCCACTTGGGATTATCGACTGTGGGAGTACTAGGTGATGGTTGATCTGTATCTTCCCTGGTTTCCTTTGTTTCTAATCCACCTAAATCCAAAACTACTCTGTGTAATGTTGGAGTTTTGTCTGCCCAAAATTCAATGTAATGGGTGCCTTTGTTTAAGTTTTTAACAACAGTTTTCTGTTCTTTTTTAGAGCCACTAAAAAGTTGCCTTGGTTTGGCATGCCAAACCCAATCTTTCCAAAGTATTGAGTCCGGATTTTTCTCAACTTCATTATCAATAATCAGTTTCACATCATCGCCGTCGAAATAATGCCAATCAACGGTAGCTTCAGAGTTGATTGATTTTAAGGGAAGATCAATAAGCGCAATGGTTACCCAAGGTCGCCCATTACCATTTTCAGCTTGTTGTTCTAGGTTAAGCTCGATTTTTGTCGGGTCCAAAACTTGCTGAAAATCCCAACTTTCTACTCGCGCGCTACCTTTGGGGATAAAGGTAATAGTATACTCACCTACTTCAAGACGTAGTAAAAAAATGTTCGTTTGTGACTTACCTTTTAGTTTGGCACCATTCCAAGCAGGAGGTACAGTATTTTTTTGAATGTTATCTTTAGGGGGGATTTCTCTAAATAATTGGCCATCAATTTCAACTCTTAAGTAGTTTTTAGCCTTACATCTGGCAGTAATACTAAGGGCATACAGTCCTGATTCGCTAACAGCAAACTTCTCTTGAGTTTTCTCAGTGATCTGTTTGGGGAAATCTTCGAGCATAAGGTCATTATAGATGAAACTACAAAACTTGACAATGCTGCATAAAGCTGGCTACAAAATTTGATAGTTCTTTGACTTTGTTGTTTTTCATTGCAACAAATTAAACGTTAGATAGTTCCCTTCACTGATAACTTCAACCTTACCATCGACGATTTTGAGTGCGGAGTTATCATCCAGAGCATAGACTGGATCGGTAAGGTCCTTGGCTGCTTTCTTCAAGTTATCTTCTCTAATATTTTTGAAGTAGGGAGAATTCAAGTGAGGAATGAACTGAAAATCTACTAGCCCCAAGCCTTCTTTTATTTCAGCTCGTACTTTTCGCCAAAGAGATTTTTGCACTGAGTTGTAAATGGTTGGTCCAGCGATACAACTACCAGCACTGATTCCTGCGTACACTCTCGTCTTCAAAAGTTCTGGTAACTCCTCCTGCAAACCCGATTGCTTCACCCAATGCATCAGATGAAACGTGTTGCCTCCACCCAGAAAGAGCAGTTCTGCTTCTTGTAGTCTGGGTAACCAAACCACTTTTGACACGGCAGATATATCAACAATATCGACTTCAAACCCAGTCTTTCTAAAATTGTTCAGATCATTAATCATCCATGATTTATCACCCGGTTCAACATTGGCGGCGGTTGGGATAAATGCCAATTTCACCCCCTGAGCAGATTTGCCCAGCAGCTCTTCAAGAGCTTTTGAAATAGATGCGTTTGATAGTCCATCTGATGTTAATAATAATTTCATAATTTTTATCCCACAGAACTTCAATTTTTCATCACATTCCAAACTTTTCTTTCAAGTAGTTTTTTGCTTTATATGATCCTTGCAATGTTGAATACTCTGCTCCCGCAACAAGCTCTTTTGAGACATCTCTCCAGTCGAGTCCTTCTGTCGCCTTAAAGTACAGTGCATTTTTGATATATGTTTCCGGAAACCAGAATGAATTAAACTGAATAAATGTGTCAAAAATTTCTTTTTCTGAATACCCTTGAGATGCCATTAGTTGAATGAGACCAAGTGCAGAAAATCCATGTGAGCAGTCGGGGGCTGCGGTCGATTGACCACAGCACGGACGATAGGCATTTTCAGCGACTTTCTTTGCAATTGCCTGCTGCTCTGGGGTCAGGGAAAGAAGCAAGACATCTCCATAACCAGCGCGCCCAACACCAATGTCGTAATTTTCAAAATACGAAGCAATAGGACTACTTGTCAAAATTTGATTATTATTGTGCTTTGCCAAGGTCCAAAGAACATACATCATAAAAACAGCATTGTCACTGCCAATTGAAAGGGTTATATCTTCTCCAGCAAGTATAGCCTTCCATTCTGGCCTCATTTCCTGACGGTAGTTTTTTGTTAAAATACCTTCTAATTTTTGAGGATCAAGAACTTCCTCTTGTACCATCTTCGCCACAATATCACCCCACTGTACGCGTGTTGTAAATCCTGCTTTTGGGGTCACTGTTTCGATCATATCAGCAATGACTATTTTCTCACCTGAATCTATGGTGATTATTCCTTTTTCAACACTTCCTATTTTTTGGCTACCAAGTCCTCCAAAGATAGCAGTCAGTTGGTAGACCAATAACGCTATGACAAAAAACGAAAGCACGATAAATTTTGCATCAAGCTCACGGGTCACTTTCGACTTCTTCTGAATATCGATAGGTTTACCGTCTTCCGCACACATGATGCATTTCTTTTCATAGGCATTTTTTGCGACAAAATAAAGTCCTATTAGAAGGAAAACGATACCGCTTATTTGGATCCACAAAATATAAGGAACCAAAAATGGTACTTGAGCGGTAAAAACATTTCCGAAAGCGAGAAAATTTATCCCCAGACACGCAGGGCATACGATGCCAAATATACTGGTTAAAACGCCAAATAGTGAGGTGACTGTCCCACGTGTGCCAGCACTCAATTTCGTTCGTATTGAGTATATGGTTATCGTTGTAATAAGCGCGGATACAGTCGCTGAAAAAAGAATATAAAAGATCTCAAATGTTGTGGGTTCTGCCATCCGAAAAAATCCCAGCACTCCGGTTGGCAACGGAATTGTGTAGAACCCATAAAAAAATGTATACAGACCAATGAAAAGAATCAGCACCGGTAAGAATATGAACCTATATATCTTACTTTCAAAAATTGAAAACATATTGGCTGCGATTTTATATGGGGATGAATTCTTCATAGTTCTTTGTATTGAGTATTAATTTTTTGAACGTCTCGAAGTATCAAAGTGCCATCTTCTTCAATAGTCCCAACCTCTGACCACGAATTTATAAAGTTAGGATAGGCTTGCGTTCCTGAAGAAAGAATGAGCGTTGGCACTTTTGTAATAGTGTATTTTCCAATAAATGTTTTACCTTCTGGAGAGCCGACGTCATAGGTACTAGCGTCATTGATGATGAGGCCAAAATTCTTGAGAATATTTAGGTATATATTTTCATCGAAACACTCTTCACACGTTGCATCTTTTATCAAAGTAGCATTAATTACTCCTTTTACTTTTGCCGTTTTTAGGTCATAGTACGGTAACAAATTTTCAAGCACGACACTTTTATTTACCTCTTTTCCAGATAATGATTGCCAGGCATCTGTTACTCTCTCATTTGAGATATCCCCTGCTACAATGATTGCGGGAAGATTTTCAATACGATATTTTTCAATATACTGCAAAGATATAGGATCATCAAACGGGAAGACCCTTGTTTTATAGGTAGTTTTTTGGGAAGTTTCAAGCGACTGAACGATGGATTTTGCATCAAAACAATTTTTACATGCATCCGCTGGTCCCTGTATTATTACAAAGGATAATTTGACGGGTAGTTCAACAAGCGCTGAAGTAAGACTTTTTGTATAGTAGATGTTTGAGGCATATAAAAGAGCAAGAACAGCAATCAGCGTATATAGTAGATGTGTTTTGGTGTATTTCATAAGGTGATTAACAACCGCCAACCTGGCTCGGAAGTCCAACTGAACTTCCTTGAGACGGAGCGCCAACCTTCACTGCTCCATTTAATACAGCATTCAAAAGCTGCTGTGTTTGGAATACTTGGATGGCAGACATCACAACAAGAACAAGTACAATGGCAAAAAGCCCATTGGAAGGATGTATGGTACTGGTTTTTGCCGTTTTTACGGCTTTCTTCTTTTCGTCTTTCATGGTATATGAAACAATTTAAAATGTATAATCAAGCAAGGTAGGCTCATAAAACTCATTGACTTACAACCTTACTTCATATAAGATATATCGAATATGATTAGATTGCAACCCATCTTTTTTTGAAGAATTTTTTTCTTCTGTAGTTGATTGCAAAATATTGGTACAGTAGTATTATTATTCATTATGAAAAAAACAAACTCCTGCACATTATATGTTTCCGGTATGCACTGCGGTGCTTGTGAGGTGCTCTTGGATAAAAAAATCTCAAAACTTGATGGGGTGAAGAATGTAAAAGCTACGCTTTCAGATTCAAAAGTAGAAATCACGTATGAAAAAGGTCATGTTCCACATATTGACAATCTCAATAAAAATTTTTCAGATCTGGGATATACCTTCTCTGAGCAACCGATCGGTCAAGCTAAAGTTGGACAGCTGGAGATCGCACAAGCTCTTGTTATTGGCATCGTATTTATTATTGCGTACATTATCGTTGAAGATACAAAAGTTTTTGCTCAATTTAGCCTCTCGAATGAATCGACACTTCCTACATTCTTTGTCATTGGTCTGATTGCAAGCGTCTCAAGCTGTGCCGCACTTGTGGGAGGAGTTCTTCTTTCCATGTCCAAACAGTGGAATCAGTTGTATGGCGGTAAAGATGAAAATAAACGTGCGCTGCCCTTTGCACTTTTTAATATTGGTCGGTTAGTATCATTCACCGTGCTCGGCGGATTATTAGGGGTAATTGGCTCAATTTTTCAGATATCCCTTCGGATGAGTTCGGTTTTTATCATTGGAGTATCGATAATGATGGTCATTTTAGCGCTTCAAATGCTTGGTGTGTCATGGGCAAAGAAAATCCGTTTTGGATTCCCAAAGTTTCTCTCGCGCTATGCATCAAATGAACAGAATTTTAAAGGAAAATATATGCCGTTTACGATCGGCGCGATGACTTTCTTCCTCCCCTGTGGATTTACTTTGATGGCCCAAACTGTCGCTCTCACCACGGGAAACTTTTTCTTAAGTGCACTTATGATGCTAACTTTTGCTCTGGGGACACTCCCGATGCTTGGATTTTTGAGTTTTTCAAGTGTGAGATTACAGAAAAATACTGCACTTAGCGGAACCTTCAATTTACTTGCTGGTCTTTTTATTCTTTTGTTTGCTATTTTTAATGTAAATGCCCAGCTTAATGTTTTGGGAATAGTAAGCGCGAGCGACTTTGCCAGAAGTTCATCAAACGAAAATGATAAGCAACAGGTCGCTAGCGTTCGGGTTGTAGGAACGGGATCTGACATGAAGCAGCTTGCGTTTATTGACGCAGTTGGCTTTGAGTATTTTCCTAAAAATATTACATTGAAGGCAGGTATTCCGACAAAACTTACGGTAAACAATGAAAATGTTTTTGGATGTGCTCAGGCAATGTGGCTTGGTGGATTGTATGATGAGGTTTTGTATCTTTCCGGACCAGAGTCAGTTGCTGAGTTTACGCCGCAAAAAGGGAAATATAAGGTAAGTTGTACCATGGGTATGGTTGATCCGATTATAGTTACTGTTAAATAATATCTTATGAAAAAAACATTCCCTATTATTGGGATGCATTGCGCTTCGTGTAAGGCGCTCATTGAAGATGTGGTGTCAGATCTTGCTGGCGTCACGTCGGTTGGTGTGAACTATGCAACCGAAAAAATGACGATTGAGTACGACCCGCAAAAAGTCGATATCTCTGCATTGAAAAAGTCGGTAGCAAGTGCGGGATCATATGAACTTGTTGATAATTCTTATGAAGAAACAGTAAAACAGGAAAGTCATGAGATGACCCTTGATGGGGATATGCGTGTAAAAAGGTACGTTATGTTGAAAAATACCATATTCTGGCTTGGTATTGGCTCAATTCCTTTTGCATTCATTATGATTTGGATGACTACTGGAATGTTTCTTGGGTTGATGATGCCTGAAGAAGTGTTCGGATCACTTTTTTTCTTTCATTTGATGCAATTTCTTATTGCAACGCCAATTCTTTTTATCGGAGGCAAAGAGATTTTTCAAAGTGCCGTAAGCGCACTCAAAGTCAAAGCATCCAACATGGACACTTTGATCGCTCTGGGGACCGGAATGGCATGGATATATTCGACTATTGTCACCTTTTTCCCCAATACATTTGCCGGTGTTTCTGGGGGAACCGAGGTGTATTTTGAAGCTGCGGTCTTTATTATATTCTTTATTATGTTGGGGCGTCTGCTTGAGATGCGTGCCAAAGGTAAGGCAAGTGAAGCGATCAAGGCGTTATTACATTTGCAAGCAAAAGAAGCGACCGTTATTCGAAATAAAAAAGAAATTATTATTCCCATTGATGAAGTAGTTGTCGGAGATATTATCATCATTAAACCCGGTCAAAAGCTTCCGGTTGATGGTATCGTATCGATTGGATCAACAAGTATTGACGAATCAATGGTGACAGGTGAATCACTTCCGGTTGAAAAAAATATTGGCGATGCTGTTATTGGGGCCACCATAAATACATCAGGCTCATTTCAATACAGAGCAACAAAAGTTGGCGCAGATACATTACTTTCACAGATTATCCAGATGGTTGAGGACGCTCAGGCAACTGAGGCACCGATTCAGAGACTTGCTGATAAAGTGGCATCGGTATTTGTGCCATCGGTCATATCGATTGCTTTTGTTGCATGGATTTTTTGGTTATTTATCGCTCCTCAGTTTGGGATAATCTCAGATAGTTCCGCTCTCCAATTTGCCATATATATTGCCATAACCGTACTTATCATCGCCTGCCCCTGTGCACTTGGTCTTGCAACACCAACCGCGGTCATGGTGGGAACGGGTATGGCAGCAGCACGTGGGATACTCATTAAAGATGCAAAAGCTTTGGAAATTGCGCACAAGATTGATACGATAGTATTCGATAAAACCGGAACCTTGACACTTGGAAAACCCGAAGTACAGACGTTTGAAATTGAAAGTAAATATATTTCTCTCCTTTACTCAATCGAAAAACAATCTCATCACCCGCTTGCAGATGCGGTCGTAAGACATATTAAAAGTACTAAATTCCGGGTCAAGCCTGGGATGACAATAGATAAATTTAAAGATATTTCAGGAAAAGGTGTGGAAGGTGTTATTGATGGAAAAAAAGTAGTTGTTGGCACAGGTCGATTTATGAAGGAGCTGAAAGTTGAGATTCCTCCAAATTTTGATAAATTAGCAAATAAATTACGAGAAAAGGCGCAAACGGTATCATTTATTGCGGTCGGTGACGAAGTCGTCGGATTGATTGGGATTGCAGATTCTATAAAAGAAGATGCCATTGACGTAATATCAAAACTTAAATCAAGAGGAATTCGCACCGTCATGATAACAGGCGACAACCAGAAAACTGCAGAAGTTATTGGTAAGCATTTGGGAATTGATGAGGTGTTTGCTGAAGTGTTACCTGGGGAGAAGGCTGAGAAGATAAGAGAGTTGCAGTTGAACGGTCAAATTGTTGCCATGGTTGGAGACGGTATTAATGATGCACCTGCCCTAGCCACAGCTGACATCGGAATCGCAATGGGTACTGGAACTGATGTTGCGATAGCAACAGGTGACATAGTTTTGGTCAAAGGAACTCTTGAGAAAGTTGTTGAATCGATTGACGTTTCACAAAAAACCCTTTTAGTTATCAAACAGAATTTATTCTGGGCTTTTGGATACAATATCATAGGAATTCCAGTTGCAGCAGGTATATTATTCCCATTTTTTGGCATACTTCTCTCCCCTATCATCGCGTCGATTGCAATGGCCTTCAGCTCGGTTTCTGTGGTCGGGAATAGCTTGAGACTGAGGTATTTGAGGTAATTTCTACATTATCTTATAGTATAATTGGCCTTTCCAGTTATATTATAAAAATGAGTGCTGAAAATGGAAGTAACTTTGTTATCAAGTCACTAATTGGTCCAGCGTGTGTCGACAAGAATATTGATTTGGGGAAACCAGATGTTGAAAATACATGGGAGATGCCAGAGCGTGAACAAGCTCTATCTGTTGCCCTTATTTGTGACCAATCTGACACTGAACATGATCTTGACAGTCTCAGTATGATTTATGGGTTGAGATATCAAATTGGGATCGTGAATATTGCTGAAAGAATTGCTCAGTTGCCAAAGTCCGAAGCTCTCCAACTCCTGTCTACTGCTATACAACAAAAAACATCTTATCCTGACAAGGAAAATCCAGCAAAATTTATACCAATGCTCGGGACAAATACTGTAGAGTGGGGATTTATGCATGATAGAGCTAACTTGAGCAGCATTGTTATTTCACGAGATTTTTATTACGACCAACCGCATCAATGGGAGAATCAACAAGTGTTTTTTGATAAATGGGGAAATGTTCAGTACTTTGATTATACAGGCGGAAACATCGCCGATTTGGTCGAAAATACTCCTGGATCTGTAGTTGATAAAAATCATAGAGATTTGGTAGATTCTCTAGTGCTGATCGGGAAGAATATTTGGTATAGAGAAGCTTGGGAAAGGGCATATGGGGATGTCGTTTGTCCAATAAGATTTACTCCATTTAGAATGCTTTATGATAGGGCTGCTGCACATAGACGACAAATAAGAAATGGTACTGTAAGTTCATTATTTGCTGAAGATTATAAACTACTTACAAGATACAGTGATATTAGGGTTGATAAAACAAAATCCGGTAAGCTTTTTGGTGATTTGATACCGGCTGTAATCCCCGATAATATATTGTCACATAAGAAAACGTCGGACATTAATGAAATACTTATGCATTCAGCCTCTAAAACTTTTATTGAAGAGATGGTAAGAAATGAAATCCCTTTTGTAGGCAGTCATACTGTAGAAGTCGATCCTGCAGACAGTAGTACAAGTAATATAGTCCGAAACATTATCTGCTTCGGACCAGAGAATTTCGCAGATATTCCAAGGAGGATCAATACAGTGATGACCTCTCCAATGCGCCAAATTGAAGATTTATTGACTCAGTTTAACTACTGGTATTTTATGGCCACGAAAGAAAAAAATGGATCAGGAGAAGTATTATTTTGTAAAGAGGATTTAGAAAGATTAACGTCAGATGAAGTTGATGAGGGAATCAAAAATGAAATTATTTCGAAAGCCTTTGATACAATCGCAGAAAAAGCTATAATAGAACCAACTAATGAGACAACTCAATAATATCCAAAAACACATCACCTCGGTCTTGACTCGTACAAAGAAGAAAAATGTCATCATCGCAGTTTCTGGCGGGATTGACTCAGCTACCGCTTTATATATTCTCTCAAAAACTATTCCACTTAAAAATATCTACGTGATCCATCTCTATTATTTTGATAAATCGATCAAATTTTTTGAGACCACCATTGAATCCATTGGACTGCCAAAGAGTAATATTCTCCTCCACTCTATCAAAGATACGGTTGATGTTATTGCAAGTGAGTTGCAGATAAAAGATGACATTGATAAAAAAATCCGTCTCGGAAATGTCATGGCGCGCATACGTATGGCATATCTCTTTGACCAGGCAAAAAAGCTAGATGCTCTGGTGTGTGGTACAGAAAACAAAACGGAGCGGCTTCTTGGATACTTTACTCGATTTGGTGATTCTGCCTCTGATTTTGAAGTGATCAGTCATCTCTATAAATCTCAAGTGAGAAAATTGGCTTGTTACCTTCAAATTCCGCGGGAGATCCTTGAGATACCTCCGACTGCCGGTCTTTGGGAAGGACAAACTGATGAAGGGGAAATGGGCGCGACATATGATGAGATTGACAAAGTTTTAGAGGCTTTTTTTGATAAAAACATTGAAATAGATGAAATTGAAAAAAAAGGATATAAAAATGCAAGAAAAATTCTTTCGATCGTTGAGTGCAATAAATTTAAACAAGAAGTTCCATATTTTGTCAAATCATCTTGACAATCTTATCCTTTAGACTTTCAATACCTACCTCAGCTGTTGCTGAAACCACAATCTCGTCTTCAGTAATTCCCGCGATTAGTTTTTTTTGTTCAACCTCAGAGAGTAGATCAGCTTTGTTAAAAACTGTAATAGTAGGCTTGTCAGATGTCCCAAGTTCCAAAAGGATATTGTTCACAGTTTGGATTTTCTCAGGCATCTGCGGATCTGCTACATCGACAATATGAAGTAGCAGATCCGCATAAATTGACTCAGTAAGGGTCGATTTGAAAGCCTCAATAAGTGATAGCGGCAGTTCTTTGATAAATCCAATCGTGTCTGAGACAATTAATTGTTTATTTGCGCTAACGACGTACATATGTCCGACAGTACTTTCGAGTGTAGCAAAAAGTTCATCTTTTGCATATTTCTTTTTCCCAGCTAGAATATTGAAAAGTGTGGTCTTTCCTGCATTGGTGTAACCCACGATTGACACAGTCTGGAATCCGATCTTCCTCCGCCTTTCCATCTGATTTTTCCTAGTTTTGCTGAGTTTTTCAAGCTTCTCTCTCTTTTCTTTGATTTGATCGCGCCAGTGACGCTTCATAAGCTCTACATTGGTCTCCCCTACTCCTCGACCGCCTATTCCTCCAGCTTGTCGACCAAGCTCCTCAGATAGGCCGTACATTCGCGGCCCCATGTGTCTCATCCCTGCAAGTTCGATCTGGAGTTTTGATTCTGATGTTTTTGCATGTCTTGAGAAAATATGAAGGATGAGATCTATTCGATCCCAGACCTCAATATTAGGATTTGCATCCCAGTACAGTTTTTTTAGGTTAAAAAGTTGAGTGCTTTTGACTATGGCATTTATTATTATCACATCAACCTTGTACTGCGTGATCATTCCCGCAACTTCTTCGGCTTTTCCTGATCCCATGTATGTTGCTGGGTGTGGAAATTCGCGACGTTGGATGACTTTGGCGACTTTCCCACTCCCATAAGTTTTGATAAGAGCAAGCATTTCTACCAGATTTATTTCAGCCTGCTCTCGACTGACACTAGGCGGAATAATATCGACGAGAATATAAGTTTGATAGTTATTGTTTGAGTCCATGCTTTTATTTTACCTTGTCATCCCCAAAACTCATAATAGTTATTGACCCAACAAGAAGTATTATCCCGATGGTATTTGCAACGCTTAGTATTTGAGGTGCTCCATATGGATTGAGAGGTGTTATAGCAATGAATATGCTTGTCACTGGAAATATAAGTTCTGCAAATGTCGATACTTTTGCCGAAGTTTTTTTCAATCCTTTATAGTATAAATACAATGCTAGTGCTCCACCAGTAATTCCTGCAATTACAAAAAATCTCCACAACTCTGAGACTCCAAGAGACATAGGATCAAACACGTGACCAAGTATTAGTGAAAAGATATAAGCAATAGGAACCGCAAGAAACATCCGGACTGCGGCAAGAGCTGGAAAAGGGAGATTTTTGAGTGCATATTTGCTTAAAATAGTACCCGTTCCCCAAGCTGCAGCAGCACCAAGGGCAAGAACAAATACCATTTCCTTGCCTGTAAATTGGAGCGAAACTGGTTCAAACCCAAAGCTTATCATGTAACTTCCCGAAAGTGCTATTGCTGCAAGTGAAATAAATTGCAAAGATACTTTTTCTTTCAAAATCAAAGCCGAAAGTCCAACTACAAAAAGTGGCTGAAGTTTCTGTAATAATATTGGAGTCACAAAGTCATTTTCTGCAAAACTGCGACCCAACGCTTCGGTAAACAGGACAGTTCCCAAGACGCTACTTACGATAGTCATCGTTAGAAGGATTATCCAATCGTGCTTCTTAAGGCTTTTAACGTCTTTCCAGTATTTGATTATTAGAGGACTTAGAATCAGAAATCCTATAAAGTGCTCGATCATGACGATGTAGGTGCTTGGTATCGTATAGGTTAGTTGAGTGCGAAATATCGCGTCAACCGCCCACAAGATTGCCGCCATCATGATAAAAATTGGGGCGAATCGTGCTTGGGACATATTAATTGAGTTAATTTATTAATGCGCCCAAACAGGGAGGTTTGCCTTCTTTCATCGAGTCAAACTCGATTGTCGCGTTGGACGCGACATCCGGACTATACCGTCGGTCGCAGAATATTCGAGTCAGACTCAAATTTACTGCAGTCATGCTTTTGCAAGCTCGTGGACTTTTATACCACCGATTGGGAATCAAACCCTACCCTGAAGGACAAGTTCATTATATCAAATCATGATGAAATTGAAATACATCAAATCAGGTGTTATAGTATCGCTTAATATGACAAGAGTTGAGGGAGTTCCTTGGTTTTATAATAATCTAGATAGCTCAGTGGCGACACTAGCTCGCCGGACTTTATTAACTTCTTCAGTTGTCCAACTTGAGATGATGTATCCAGGTTTTCAGGAGGGGGCGCTTTTAAAAGAATACTACAATCCAGACAGCTGGAGACCGACTGACGAATATATGAATAAGGCGCTTTTTGCAGGACAAGAAACTTATGAGGGGTTAAAGGTGAATTTTAATGTAGCGTTAGGTAGCTTTTTAGAGACTCATACACAAGGTGAGGATGATGGTTCGGAGAAACAAGCAGGAATTCTTTACAATGTCAAAACCGCAATGGCATTTGTCGAGTCTACGCTCGACGGCAAAAAAAGACGTACTGGAGAGCCGACGATGGCTCATATTTATCGGGTTGCGCTTCGAATGATGGATCAAATTGATAAAATCAATTCTGGTCAAGCGAGAAATAAATCTTATGTAGGCATGTCATCCGATTTGATAGAACTCAGCTTGTTGTCAGCGGTTTTGCATGATTTTACTGA